>Ga0209092_10000507_pt1 | contig 38506 bp, 34 predicted proteins | sample FraStrMetagenome_FD_187446 | JGI IMG/M metagenome (GOLD analysis project Ga0209092, IMG submission 187446) | Marine eukaryotic phytoplankton communities from Arctic Ocean - Fram Strait ARC3M Metagenome (SPAdes) (version 2) | ecosystem: Environmental > Aquatic > Marine > Oceanic | place: Fram...
CGTTAGTTTCAGTTGTATGACTTACCTTTTTCTGTTTTGCTTTTGATCTTGCACATCCTTCACAGCTATTTAATTTTCCAACAAGTTCTAAACCAAATGATCTTGCTGTATGACGAAGTATTTCTTCGCAAGGATGTCCGAATTTGTCATGAGCTTCATTAATATCAATTTTTGTTGCTTTCGTAGTATCATATACTTTTGTGATTGTCCCGTTTGGTACTTTCTTCGCCTTGAGACAATATAAATTGTCTGGTCTTCGCTTGAACTCCAACGTTTGTTCGTTTTTCGACATTAACATCAAACTCTTACCGTTGAATGTTACTTTCCACCCATCGTCTATGCATCTTACGACGTTGATGAGGTTTTTCTTGAACTTGTTAATACAGTTGGCTCCATTTAAAGTAAGTTTGGTGCCGGGTTCACATACTAAATCAACGTTGCCTGTCTCATCGATTGTTGTTTTCTTTCCATCTGTAGTCATTGCGGTTGTTCTCGTTGGTTGTACTTTGTTATACATATTCCTGTTGTTCGTCACAAAATGATCGCTTGCTGCAGTGTCTGCTGCGAATTCTTCTTCTTCACAAGGTATGTCTTCATATGTTACACTGTTAACTTGATGCATATCCTCATAGCTAAAGTTGTCAAACATTTTATCAAATTCTGCTCCGTTCCAGTTATGTTCAACTTCTTTTGTTTCTACGATTGTACACGTCGCACCAGCGAACAGGCTTTGTACGTGATTCACTTTTCTTTCATTAGGGCATTCATTACTCTTGTGTCCCTTTTCGTCGCATTTAAAACAGGTTACGTCCTCATAATCGATTTGTTCCTTATCACTGTTGTTTTTCTTTTCATAGTACTCTTTCTTGGCCTTACGCATCCATTCGACACGACAATTCTTGGATTTCGGATTCAGGTAACAATCGATTGCTTTATGTCCCTGCTTACGACACCAAGGAATTCTACATCTTCCAATGAATCTTGACTTGTGGTTAGTTTGGGTGTTAAAAACTTTTGTCTCACCTTCAGTTTCATCCTTGATATTCCTCTCCCAATAATCCGTCGCCTTGTCAATCACATCATCGATCTTTAATTTACTGAATTCTTTTCCCCGAATTCCTTCAACAAACGTGAGGTACTTATTCTTGGGTAATTTATTCAAGAATATTGAGATCATCTGTTGATCGGTTTTCTCATTTGCTTTATCAATATCAGCTAAATGATCGTTCAACTTTTCCAGCTCTTCGGCTATGTTGCTTGGATCTTCTTCTCCATTCATTTTTAAACTCGTCATTTTGTCTTCAATGGTAACCATTTCATCTAGTGTCTGCTTGTAAAATCTCTTCTTAAGGTAAGCGTTTATCTCAAATGCATTTCCTTTCCCTTTTCTAATTGCTCTGTACGCTGATTTCTGTAAACATAGGGTCAGGTATTCCACGGCCTTCTTGTTCTGTCTTAGTTTCTTCTTTTCGTCGTCTGAAAGTACATTTGTATTGTCTTTTGATTTCTCAATGATACTTTCATAATTGTTTTCGACCGCTGCCCAACATCCCTCCATTCGAGTTGCCGTCATTGCTTCACTTTTCTCAGACCATTCCTTATAACTCATGTTCGATCCGTCATACTTGACGTAGTAGGCTTTGCCTATCTCATACTGATTGCCTTTATCTTCACTCATTCTTGTTTCTCTTTTCTGAAAGTTTCGTTTATCTGTAATGCCACCTGGCTTGTGCTGAACTTGAGGTATCTGATTTTCTGTACAATTGATCAATTGTGTTGAAATCCTCAACGTAAATTTGTTTATTCACTTAATCTGTTTATTTACTATAATATCTTTATCTTACTTTTCTGAATTATGATCTTTCTTCATCTTTCATATCTCGTTTAGTGGGATTCATTATTTCTTCTTTGGTCATTTTCCTTTTCCTTGTTGTTCTGACCACCCTATACACGATTGAAGTTGTTTTTCTTTGTTGTTCTTGAATAGTTGGGCAGACTTCTGACTTCCGACGACAAATGTAGCGAGACGAAAATTAGCGTAATACCTAACAAGTAATAAATATTCTCTATTTCTTGTGGAAAAAAAAGTTAGAAGATCAATTCTACCGGTAGTGCCCATTTTAATCTTATAATTATCATCTTGCATTTTCCTTTATCACCTTTTTAATCTCTCTCAATACTCCATCCTGGTCGAGTACTGCAAGCTAGACCAATCTCTACATTGGAGTTATATAAAAGCCGTAAAAATTCAGGTATCAGAGATTGTTTTATTATTTAAAGCCTTCAACGTTCTTTCTTTCATATCAGAAATCATCCTTCTTATATTTTGCTCGTTGAAGTCACGAATGCGTTGATCAAAAGCTTGCATACGGCGATTTTGCGGGACAGAATTCTTCCGTTTGCTTAGTTCACGATATCCATAATCAAAAGATGATTTATGCCTCGCCGTAACCGCAATAAATCCCAGTTTTAAGCCTAATTCATTTGCAAATAAATCAACACAATCGTCCCTCGTGCGCTTATGATTTGGAGACCCGCTGATTGTTGAAGAAGAAGGAAGTTTGACGAGGGTGCGCACTGCCCAGTAGTCCGCCAATAGTGGTACTAACCCGTCTGTTAAAGAGGAAACAAAGAAACTCATTGCAATATCTTCACAATTGAATTCAAATTCCACTTTACTGTATATTTGACGAGGTAAAGCATTGTAATAGAGATGAAGATAGTCCCTATGTAAAAAACAAAATCTGGGCAGAACTATGCTGTAGGTGTTTGTCTTCTCTGACGTGCTCAAATAACCATATTTCCAGCGATTATCTTTCTCATCTACTATATGAACTCGAGTGTCAAAACCAACAATTCGATCTGGCGAATTAATCCATCTAAAGAATCCCGCATCAATAGCCAAACAAGGCCTGAGAACGTCATCATCCATTGAAAGAATGCCTCTAGTAGGAGGATCGTGAATAATATGAAAGCGTTCATTCAATGAATTCTTTTCATGTCGTTCTACAACGACCTTTCCACTCTTATGATGCAGAACTTCTTCGGGGACTGGGCCTTGTTCGTCACACCAAACAACCTGGATTACCTTTACACCCTCACATTGACTATGATGATCCAATGATGTTATAAGTTGAGGAAGACGTTTCCACGTATTAATTCGCACAGTATAGTACATCCGATCTACTTCTTCTAGTGCCTGCAGTTCATACAACTTCGCGTCTTCCAAAGTGGATGGCCAAAATATCTTCTTCTCATGCATAGAAGTCCCTCCTTTGGACAAGTCATCCTGCATGAAGATAAATAATACGGATAACAACATCGCCAACGGTAACACTAGCAACCACACACCAACGCACCAGCGAAGAAAATGAATAATTCGAACAACTAGAACACCTCCTTTTCTGTTCTTTTTATTGCTCAGGGCAGACGCTATAATATCTTTGTTGGACCCTCGTAAGAAAATGGATCCACCATCTTTGCTGTGCGAGTGACGTAGTCGTAGCAAATGCTTGACGTGCATCTAACCACTGCCGTCCCCGCTCGTTAATTGAATACAATTTTGTGTCAGTATAACCTTGAAAGCCTCTAGCAGAGGTCTCGTCTTCTTTGGATTCTTTCGTTATAGAGATGTACACACTTGTATTTTGGTTTAAAAAAAGCAGAGGCTTAGATTTAGGGCGTGGAGGCGTGAGGCGTGAGCATGAGAGCAAGCGTCAACTATGTAACATTGTAAATTGTAAGCTCTCCTTTTACGAATTTAGAGCCGGCAATACGCGTATGAGTTCCGAAGTTCTCTCAAAATAATATACAAATGTATATGATTATGGTGACGGGAAGACGTACATACAGTAAGTAGCAAGGTAAAAGGTAACTGATAGTCCGTATCAGTTACCTTGCTAGTTACGGTAGGCACATGGACATGGACGACATGCACATTGTCACATTTTCCCTGTGGGCAACTCGAACGAAAAATAACTGTGGAAGTTGAATCATTTTTTACTATCGACTATCGGTGTATCAAAGTATCTTTTCTCGATTGCTCCCATCAAAATCAAAACAAGCATGGACAATTCCACTTTATTTCTGCATGCACAATGTGATCTACCTTTCTTTGTTTGCGAATGCAACCATCTGACAATATTTCCGTGTTAAGCTTCCTAATGTCATGGCTCGGATATAGAACCGAATGTCCCGCAAGCCGCAAGGGAAGGACTACTCAACTTGATTAGGGGAAACTGTTTCTGCAATTTCAACACTATCAACATTTGATCCATCGGTACTATCTTCGTAAAGATTGCTGCTGCCTGCGATATTCCATATATACGACTGATATGCGCCGATCCAAAATGATCTTATTGTGTAAGGCAACAAGTGGTTCCTAAGCACGGATCATCTTTCTCCAATTGCTTTAAAGTCCACCATAACTGAGTGTGTATATAATAGAACTTCGGAAAACTTTGTTAAGGTTGGTTATCCTTTGGTCACTTCGTATTTGTTTTTCTTCAACTGTATATATTAATTGTTAGCATCTACTATGTATTTTTCGCAAAACAATTCGCAACCCTGTAAGAAAAGGGTTAAGAAATCTTAAAGTCCGAGATAATCGTCCCAATCTATCCAAGACCCACTGCGTTTATAGTATACCTCTGGATCTGATGGGATATATGGACTGAGGTTTTCGCCGAGTTCCACCCATTCATACCAGTCTTCTTTTGAATGCCACATATTTTGATCTTGTACCCACCTTTTGCTCTGCTCGTAGCTAAATTTTGCTGGCCTACTCTTCAAAAATCTTCGCTTATTCCCTTCCTCTAAGCGCATACGAGCTGTATGGATTTGAAGTGATTCCCAATCTTGTTCATGTGCCCTAACCGGATTACCATCCCGCCGATCTTTTGGTGATTCATTATGATGTTCGCTATTATTTGCATCCATCGTCATTGGTAGTTGAGAAATATATCGAGCTAACGTTTTTGAACGTGTTAACAAAAAAGTGCTTGTACTAGTAGCCTGATGTTTTGGAATGACAAAAGCCAAGGATTGTTGGGTAAAGAAGCTGCCAACCAAAATCATAAGCAACGATAGTCCTAGTTTAACATTTGTTGACGCTACCATTTTAACTTAAAAAGTTCGTTTGCTCATTTTTCTCTTTGATTGTGATACCAATCTGTGATATCAATTCGTGATATTGAAATCTCGATAATGAAGTCTGGTAGTACGTATGTCACATGTCACATGTGTCCCTTTGTATGGGCGTATGTCATGCGCATGATGCAAACTAATTGTGATGTTGAAAGTTGAAATCCATGATAAAGAAGTCTGGTACCGTGCGTCGCATATGGGCGTTTGCCATGCGCAATGCGCATGATGGAAACTTATGGCCTATAATTTAGATGTAAACATCCAATATCCAATGTTTATCTCTTTTTTACATGTTAATCGTGACAAAATGATATTTGTTCTGTATTATTCATATTGTTACCACACATCACATCAATCTCATGACGAACATATGACATTCATCTTGCGGATTGATCATTCCAAAGCACGCGACATTAGCATGCCATACAAAAAGTTAGTAAAGCATTGAATCAAATCTCATTCGTTGCGTAAACAACAAAGACACGTCACAATATTCAGTGACGTTTGTTGCCAATTCGAAAGTAAGAGTGCAAAAGAGATACATCTCACATTTCACATTCTCGATGAAACTTCACAAAGTGATGAAATTCTCTATTCATGTCCTTGCGTTTGCAGCTCTTGCAACTAGTGTTGATGCTTTCAGTACCCTTGGTAGCTTCGCCTCCTCTTCCAATCTTTCTGGAATGAAAAGTTCATATTCCCTAAAGATGAGCCTTGAAAAATATTCTGATGAGTTGAAAGAAACTGCAGCGAAAATGATTCGTCCAGGATTCGGCCTCCTTGCATGTGACGAGTCAACAGGAACCGTTGGTACTCGACTGGAATCCATTGGACTTGAAAATATTGAAGAAAACCGCAAGAAAGTAAGTGACATACATACCTTCTTCTCTAAATTGAATCAAAGCTGATTTTTTGTGCTGACCCGAATCGTTTACCTGTAGTGGCGTCAGCTTCTCTTCACCACACCTGGACTTGGAAACTATGTCTCCGGTGCAATCCTCTTCGAAGAAACTCTTTATCAGTCTTCTACTGAAGGAAAACCTTTTGTTGATGTCCTTAATGAAGCTGGCATTATTCCTGGCATCAAAGTTGATAGTGGGTTGAAAGTTCTCTGTGGTGGTGGCGATGGTGAAACTTGGTGCTCTGGGCTAGATGGTCTTTATGAGAAGTGCTGCAAGCACTACGATCAAGGTGCTCGTTTCGCAAAGTGGCGCACTGCCGTACGTATTAATGAAGAGAAAGGATTGCCTTCTGCACTTGCAGTCCAAGAAGCTGCATGGGGACTTGCTAGATATGCTCGTATCTGTCAAGAGGCTGGGCTTGTACCGATTGTTGAGCCAGAGATTTTAATCGATGGTATCCACGACATTGAGACCACTGCAAGGATTCAGGAGCATGTTGTAACCACAACCTACAAATATCTCCAGGAGAACGGTGTCATGCTGGAGGGATCACTCCTTAAACCATCCATGACTGTTGCTGGTGTTGACTGCCCAAACAAACCGACACCTGCTGATGTAGCGGCGATGACTGTGCGTACCCTCCAACGCAGTATCCCCTCTGCAGTACCAGGAGTAACCTTTTTATCTGGAGGAATCTCAGAAGAGGACTCTTCTGTGTACCTTAATGAGATTAATAAGATTGACCGCTTTGGGCCATGGGCTCTCACTTTTTCCTTCTCTCGTGCAATGCAGTCATCTTGCTTGAAGACTTGGAATGGAAATCCTGAGAACGTCGAGGCAGCTCAAACCCAACTTCTTGCACGAGCCAGGGCAAACAGCGCAGCATCCATGGGAAAATACGAAGCTGGATCTGAGCCATCTCTTGAAGAAGCTCTCTACGTTGCGAACTACGTCTACTAGATAACTTCATAATACAATTCTGAGGTGCGCCACATTTCTCCTGATAAGAGTAGAATTCACCATAGATCACTAACGTAGTACTTTAAATTGTAAAGAAAAATCATTACAAAAATTGAATAAAGAAACATGTATTTCAAGTTAAAGGAGAGGTTTAAATAATAGTTCATTGATTTACCTTATTTACCTACCGACTATTGATGAAATTAGAGAAGGAACCTTTGTAACAGCAAAACTCGGCATGCGACTGGTATAGAAAGATGGTCAAGATGATGGCATCGAAAACGGAGTGGATTTAGGTTCCATGCTCGACATACCACTAGGTTTGAAAAATGTTTATATACTTGCTACATAGAAGGAGCAGTTTTACTTGCAAAACTCGGCATGCTGCGGGGTTCGGAAGGTAGTCTAAATGATGGCAACATTGGAGGAACGTTTTTAGGAGCAAAACTCGGCAAGCCGTCAGGATCTTAAAATGGTTTAGATGATGGCATCATAAAAGGGGCGATTGTAGGTGTCATACTAGGTTCGGAAAATGGTGCGAATGATGGCATCATAAACGATGAGGTTGTAGGTATTATAGGCATGCTACTGTACCCCATAGAAGGAGCACTTGTAAGTTTCATACTCTATAAAAGTTTCAGAAGATAGTACAGGCAATGGCGTCATAAAGCAGCTCAGTTCGAAACTGGGGTATCGAAAGCTCATTTGATGGCGATCTGCAATATGCACACACAGCGATCTACACTTCTACCAATGACAATATGCTGCCACAACTCTCTAGACGGAATACTACTTCTCGGACAGAACGTTATCAGGTATTAGCAATGATACTTTCTTACCGTGACCACTACTTCCATTATATGAAATTAAAGTCAAACCACCCTACACATCGATAACTTGCTTTATAAAGTTGTCTAGGCGTTCAGAACAATAATCGACACGGTTGGTAATGCATACTCTATTTGTAAAACTATGTGTCGGTCGCTGTTATGATAGACAAGAACCACAAGGATGTGCTGACGGTGACAATTTCGGATATCTACTTGGTTTCAACGTTGGTATTGAAGTAATGAACAAATCCAAACTCAAAAGCATTGTTCATGTATCGCTTTATAAGTGCTGGATCAAAACTATAGCATATTCACTAGTAGGTTGGACCGTTCTTACATAGATTGCCTCCATGACCACTTTATATTGAATTTCCTGGACTTTTATTAAAGTTTTCGTTATTGCTGAAAGTGCTAACTATTAATTTATGTCCTACTGCCGCAACCTCCAGCGTGCCATCAACGACGACTGTGGGGGTCTTGGAAAAACTCGACATGCCAAGTTTTCTTGGTGGGAGAAAAAATGGTGGGAGAAAAAATGAACACTTCGACTCATTAGGGATCAAAAGTGAGTTAATAGATAATGCATTGAACCGTATAAAACATTTGACAATGATGTGCGCACGAATGCGTAAAATACAGAAGTAAATTTTGATCGAGATATTTAGCGACTTGATACTTGCGCTTTACGGAGACCTCGGAACCATTTGTCATCTTCACGGGATGGGGCACTCGAACGATTAGTGTTGTCGTGTTGTTGTCTAGCAATCGAACGTAGTCTTGTAACAAGATCATTGAAGGAAAATTCGATGGTCTTTGGATGGATGCAAGACCGGAAAAGTGGAACCAAACGTGACAACCATATTCCTCCAAAGCATTATTGACCTCAGTAAATTTCTTTTTGTTCATTTGTTTGGAAGCTGGGTCCTTTATTACATCTCTCTTCTCGACAGGAAGGTAAAGCCCGCCTTCATTATCACACACCTGCAGGTCCACGCAATCACTGCTATTGCTACTGCTATTGCTATTGCTATTGCTGTTCACAGGCAATTGCCGCTACAAAATCTTCTCTTTCCAAAGCCCCTTGCATTTGGATGATGGTGGTCTTGATCCCTATGCGGACAAACTGTAGCGCCAGCGCCATAGGATCTATCACAAAAATCAACATTCACTGCAGGATCATTCACGGAGTGTTCTCGCTCATAACTTGCTTCTCATACATATATCTAGCGCGCATGTGACGGATTTCTTCATGTTTAAGAGAGTAGAAGAAAGAATTTTTTGTAAGGATAATTGTAGGTCTGCACGATAATTTCCGTTAGTCATTAGTACGAATATATCAGTTTTATAACCAGGTATTTGAAATATTGAGCATATTAAATTTCGCTTCATGATGTATGGATGTACATGGTACCATGACCATGAGAGAAAGATTGCTTGTCGTGAAGACGTTTGCAGGATTCCTCGAGTTCTAACGAATTCATCATGTATAAACATGAATTTACTGTCATTGCTAAAGCAAGATCGAAGAACCATGGGCGAATGTTTGCATGGCATGCTAGAGTAGAGGATTCTAAATGATGCGATCACTAATCCATCATAGTCGCAACCACGGTGCTCGTGCAGTACGTACATTCCAAACATTTAGTCTCTGCTCCACTTAAAGTTATTACTACCATTCACCTTCGATTTCGAAGTCTTCGCACGCGGTACCCAAGCTTATTTCATCAGCTTCTTTGTTTACCATGTCGTTTGTAGATTGCATGATGGGCGCACATTCTGCTACTGATTCCTCTATCTCTATGCAACCATCAATGCATGATTTAAGATTATGTTTTGAACAAGTTACACGGAGAAATTGAATGCATTTGTAGCAATTTAAACGGAGATTTTGGAATGGGATATTATCGGAATATTGCTCTGACAATATACCATAGTCATCCTTCATATTCAAAGAATCTTCACGAAGTAATGATAAGAAGTGCAGCGTTGCCTGTATTGCATTTGCCACATTCTGCAAAGAAGCTTTCAGAATAGCGACAGCTGAGTCTAGGATGACGATCAACCCAAATTGGAAACAAGTTAATTTAATCCGAAAAGAAAGCACAACATCTTCACTTACACGAATTATTAGAATTGGCTGTCCTCCAAAAAATCATCTCATTTATATATGGTTCGACTGAAGCAATGAAAGTGGTAGCAAGCGACAACGTAATTTGCAAGTATTTCTTCGCGAATTTCACAGAATTTTGTGCAAAAAGCTCGAGGCATGAAACATAAATGCGGAGAAAACGGCTGATGGTTTTGAACGGGTCTTCGCAAGGAAAAACGTCTAAATCTAATGAAAGAGAAAGAAGGCGGCATACCGTACAATAAAAGGTTGAAAATGTTGCAAAATTAAGCATTGGAATGTCACTACCAGAAACTGGCTTCTTGCCTACATTAAAAGTAAAGACATTATGAAAAAGAAAATTTTGTGTTACACATCAAAATGCCTTCTCACCAAATCTCGTTACAACTTTCTTCAGGCTCTCTACCCAGCTCGCAAGAGTTTTCAATTTATCTCGTGAAAATGCCCATTGCTGTACCATGAGCGACGACAACCATGGATGCTCATAAAACGTGCATGATACAACTTTTTCTATTCTTGAAAAGGACTTTGAATTTAGATTTGACTTTCCGTTTACTGGCTTTGTCCGAAAGCACATTAATAAAAAAAGAACATCTCTATTGGCAGATTGTATACTAGACTTATGTCGTGTGTAAACTCTGCTCATTGCTGCTTTGCTAAAACCAGGTTTTTGTCAACAACGAAATTTGCAAGGAGAACCAAACTCGTGAGCATCTTACCTTATACTTTCCAATTGAGAATTCATGTCGTCACCGAACGATATAGTGCCAAGAATGTCAATGATTATGGTTACAAGGGGCGGAAAAGCTAAACTACATAAATGTTTCTCAAACCTCTTTATAATCATTTGAAGACACAACTTCTCGTCCGTTCTATTAATTGACTTTCCCTCATAGAACGCATCGATGAATACATCAATGTTTTGGCAACCAAATTTAAGGATGACTGCTACATTCAAAATCAATTGGAAAGTGAGAACGAGAATCTTCTCTTCAAGCAGTGACTGTTCATCATTTCGATGTTGTTGATTGTAGATTTCTAACCTTCTCTCGGATCCGTTTAGTATGTCGGCAAAGCAATCAATTTCTACTAGTTCAGTTAACGTGCTAATCGAAATTGAAAGCGAGCGAGAACTTTTCCGAATGGATTGATTTAGATGCTCCAAGACTTGCTCTAAAAATGACTCGTCTGTATCAAAGCTAGGGCTACGAAATGCTTCAGAAAGGAATTTCCATAACAACCTGACATTCTCGAAATCGATATATAAGTTATGGGCAAGATCACCCTTCGTGCGTTTAAATATATCGTAAAACAATTCTATTCCCTCTCGAGATCGAGCTCTTGACAAAATCGATAAATAGTTCAATAGTACTTTTTGGTTAGATTGAATTCGAACTTCGACCTCAACACGCAAAAATGTATACATATCACAAGCAAATATATGGCTTACTGTCTGTAAAAACGTCGAAAGTAGTTCTTGGTTTTCACTATGTCCGATGTTGCGAATATCAATGTAGATACTGTCAGACTTATTAGTATTTAGTGATTGAGTTGATATTTCGACATAGTCTAAATGATCTTCCTCCCGGAACATGGTTATAAATCTTGCATTGGATAGCAATTTCCTAGCCGCTCTTTTTTGCCCCGCGTTTTTGGAGAGATCAACAAACTGGAGAATAATAATTATTCCTTCGTCATCGAGAGGACCATTAATCTGTTCAACTGCCGTAAGCTGAAAATATTCAAATAGAGTATGATCAAATGGGAGAGCATTGACCAAAATCGCTGCGAATACTGCAGAATGCTACTCACGAGCAAAGTGTCTTATTACAATAATCGTTTAGACATAAAATATTTGGGGACATGCCGTACCTTTCGTTTGCCCCTTGCGAATAATTGCTTTACTATATTGTGTAAACACTTGTCTCTATCTGAATTTAGGACAACTGCAGAAGCTACAAAAATACAAAAATGCAGTCGCTTAGAATAAACGATGAATCTTTACTAAGAGAAAATTATGAAACTTACCAAGGACTTCTAGGAATTTGATCAACTTTAAACGCTTTCTACGACGACGGTAAAGCCGTTCCCACGCCAAAAATAAATCTGTTAATTTTTCTATGTGCCTTAGACCAGATACAACACGAGCTAAGGATATAAGCAAGTCAAGTATTTCCCCGTTCTGTCGATGTGCCGAATTATTATGTGGTCGTGACAAGCGATATTCAAAGCAGCGATTTAAGGAGAGCCGTTGTCCTGGATTCTCTTTAAATTCCTTCACTAACTTTCTTTTTTTGACACCTTGTCGTTTGACCTTTGAAGGACTCTTATCGAGGAAAGTATCGGAGTCCGAGTCTGCTTCGTAACTCATCAAGTAACTTGGATGCATTATATCAAGAATTGACGATAAAGTTTTATGTACACGGCACTTTTTGCAAAAATAGGTCAAGGCTTCTACGACATCGTAGCCATCAGTCGCAAACCAGAGTAAAATTTGGCCCATGCTTTCTCTCAAATGACTTGACAGAGTAAAGTTGTGAGAAAATAGATTATATGGATCAGTGCGCATCAAGGTGTATAGGATCGAAATTAACTCGTTTTTGTCTCCAACGATTAATGGGTGAATATCAAGAAAAGGCTTAGAAGACAGTGTCAAAAGAACATAAACATCTGCCGTATGGTATCGTTCGATTCCATCGAAGCACAAATCTCGTAAATTTTTCTTTTGCGTTTGACCATTTTTATCCTTACTTGAAAAATAACTTTGTGGAGGGCAAAGCCTATAAATATACTCCAAACACGTCTGTATGCATTTTTCTTCTCCGTCTCTAATACAATCAACGTCGGTAGAAGATTTTCTTACGACTGACGAGGTGATAATGGCATCAATTTCATCGAGTACTTCCTTGACCCCGGTCACAAAGTCGATTTCAAGCAAAATCTTTGCAAGAGACGGCACTTCTTTAATTTGAGATCCAGGGAGATATTGAATTGTCAGTTGCTTAACCAAGGATCGAGTGCCTTTTCTCGTATCATGATCGTGTAAAATCATAAGCACCTTGGTGCATGTAGATTTATCCAACTCTAAAATTAGCTGCAGTGCCTCAAATATCATTTGCACCTCACACTCATCCGAGCCGTCACTCTGATCATCTAATTCACCATCATGATTATCATTATAATCAGTCTCTCCTATAAAATAATTACCAGAGTACCCATAATTCCTTTCCCGATAGCAAAATGGTATACAGTCTAACACAAATATTCGCGTAACTTTGCTTTTTAAGACAGGAAGCACCTCAGTCAACAAAAAGTACCGAATTTGATCATCGCCACAATCCAACACGCCAGCTACATGATCAATTGCCGAATAACATGTTTGAGTTATTCGATCGACGAAAATCATCAAATCAGGTCGCGAAGTCACTTTCATTTCCTTATCTTTCAAGTGTTCATCAAGATATAAAATGACTCTACCAATTTCCTCAAAAATTTGACTTATGACATCTCGGCTATTCAAATAATTGTGCCTATTTTCTTGTTTAAAATGACACGACTGTTGCTTCTTCTTGATCGTTGAGTAAAAGAAATTACAGTCGGTATTTCGTCTGCAGGCGTTCGAAGCAGTTGAGGATGAGGATGCTTCGGAAACGGTATCATCGCCTGAATCTTCCTCATCGTTGTCTTCCCCGACCTCGTCCTTTCTCCATAACTGATTGAGCAAATGTTTTAAGGAGCCTCGTATCTCGCCTTCGATTTCCTGTATCTCCATCATCATGGGCGGATGTTTTCTCTCTAGTAATGTATACTTCGAAGTATATTGTTTATTGTTTGTCAATTGAGTGTTAGTCCAGTTTTTCAAGACACCAAACTTGAAACATCAAATACCGGGTAATCAAATTACAAAATCGTTAAAAGTTCGCATCTTGCTTATGTCATGTACATAATCCATAATCCGTCATTGAAAATTGAAAACTGTTTCCGGGAGACGACTGTTTGAATACACGGTATAGGTAATAGCGTATAGCACATGCATAAAAGTAGAGAAATCTCGCTATTTTACAACTCTCTTTACAACTGGCAAGCGGTTACAAAGGAGGGAGATATATTAATTGAATAAGAACTATTCTAGAAAGTTCCATTGTGAACAGAGAATCAATTTTATATGTTACTTTAGGGAGAAATTGCTGGGGTAGAAAGTATGTTGGCAGCCGATAAATTACAGTTACAGTCTCATCTTAAGCAGCAAGCTACTGCGCTCAAGGAGAAGGAGTTTCAATTACATCATAGCAATCTAATGACGGTCGGTACACAAGCTGCTGTGTTGGCTGCATTGGATGTGACTTTATTTATAGAATTTCATAGCCCACCGGACGAGGAATGGAACCATTTGTTAGATTACTCGCCGTGGTTAATATTTATACCGAGGATGCTTCGTTTCATCTATTTTCCTCTTATTGTAGCTGCTCTTTGTTTGAATGTATTAGTGGTTGCGAATACAACAACGCTCAGTATAGCGGGTACAAGCTTGGCGTTGCGCGGTCCAGATGGTTCCATGATGGTTGCAACTGACGGACTGTACGTAGAGCGGCAATCGATTTTTGCAGCATTTCACATTGCACTTTGGTTAACTATGGCAAGCGTTGTTGTTTGCGTTTGGTTGTTTTTGAATTGGGAAGCATCGTTTGTTTGTATGGTAATTACGATAATTACTGGTAGAAAGATATATCGCTTTCAACAACGGATTAACGAAAGATTTTTCTTCGATGAGTCCCAAACGGTTGATTTTAATGATCTTTTCGAAGCAGGTAGCAATATTGTGTTACCGATGAAGAATTCAATACGGAATTTCGTAAGTGGGAATACGGCAAGACATCCACATGGGGGTCCACCCAATGAAAGATTTTCAGAACATGGCGTTGGAAGTCGAAACTCTACTCCAGAGAGAAGAAGCTTTATTTCGCCACAAGGTAAGGACGTCGAAATGGGTGGTTGGCGCGGTAGACGTTGAATAAGTTTATCACTGAATTAATACTTTGTTCAAGTAAACAATTCTATTCAATTTGTCTTCGTTTTCGCATTCCATGTCCTGGCGATCTACAGCTATAACGGTAGTCGTAGTCTACGACCAATTGCAATTGCAATTATTATAATCTCGGAAATTAATAATTGCAATTCAATAATTGCAATATATTGCAAAATTGAATAATTGCAATTGCAATTACCACCACCTCTGGTCGTAGATAATGCAATATCTGATCAAAACTGATAAGCGTGGTAAATATTTTAGAGACAAAGGAAAACGCTGGAGAGAAAATAATTTTAATAGAGAAAAGAAGAAATGTTACCATTGCAGATTCCATGCTCATTGTGATCAAGGCATGAAAATATATTTTTCTACTGATCCTGTAAATAACGTAGCCGAATTAGCTCAGTCGGTAGAGCGCACGACTCTTAATCGTGTGGTCGTGGGTTCGATCCCCACATTCGGTGTCACTTTTTCAAGACAGCGACGACGTCGGCCGTTTATCTATCCAACACTTCAGCCCCAGTATTTATATGAGCGTCGCAAATTCAACGTCAGTCAACGTTTTTTGAAACTGATGATTATTTTATCAACAAGATGTTCGCCCAAGATAGAAGTTTTGGTGAATAATTTAGCTTTACAGGAGAGAAAATAGCTTGCGTCGGAGATCTACTTAGCTGTTTTGAATTGATTATTAATTTAGCTAATGAAGCGAAGAGTGGAGAGAAGGATGAGGTTGATCCTCGTTGAATCCAAAGAAGATTTCAATCTCGATGGTATGGGCGACAGGATAGCCTTCGCTGAATTCTTCGATGTTGGAGGGTGGATGGGCCAGTTATGTTCCGGTTGATAGTGCATGCCCCACCTCTTCATATCCTTCTTCAGGACTAAATTGTTGGGAGATCAGTACAAAGAATTTGTCAACCTCGCTCGTTTGTGCTGATATTTAGGTTTTTGTCGACACTTCAGCACGCTGGATGTCGATAAACGCGATTCGTGAATTTCTCGCACATGTTGGTTCTGCGCGATGTTACAAGCGCTTATTCCTGTGTGATACAACTAACGCTTGGAAGAATAGTTAGTACAGTGTATGTTTATTTTTATATCTCTGCCGAACTATAGTCCCTTTTGACTGGACTATAGGTCTCTAGGGTCGTCCTACCACGACGTGCTACCGAACAAGGGCTATGGAATGACACCACAGTGAAATTCACATGTAAATCCAATAGATATGATTAGTTGGTCGCACTAATATTAGCATATAAATCATAATCGTCTTTCTCTCATCGTAGTTCCTTGGACACGACTGAATAAGCTGCACCTTCACCTGAACAGGTGAAGATTCTCCCTGTCGAGATTGATGGTGCAGCTTATTCAGTCGCGTCCAAGACGAACACTACCAACGCTTGGTAGATGGCATATTTATGTTTTCATTAACACTTGCTATTTAGTTTCGTTACTCGAACATCTATATGTAGCAGTCGATCCCTCCAACAAACCGCAGAAATCGATAGACCACCGCGAACGGTGTTCAGAAAGTCGGATAAAGATTTCCTTATCGGTGCTATTTTCGATATGACTGGACATTCAGTGTAGCTAATCATATTCCGCAAATCACACAGACACAAATTTTATCTTTCTCCAATAACAGGCATTTAATTTTTTCTAATGTACCGGTATATATTTTTTTCATCTACTCTTGTACCAGCTATAATTGGAGCCGCTCTGTCTTTATCGACGATGTTTTATGCTAGTTATGGTCATTTGGCTAAATTCTTGTTACATGAACTCTGCTTTGATCTTCAAAGCTCCCTTGACATTGAAAGTCTCTGACTAATCATCACTTTTGAAGGCCTGCACATCCTTCACAACGAAGTCGATTCAACATATCACTCGCAGGTGCTGATAAGATCGTTATCACAGCAGCAATCATGGAACTTCTATTCCATCGATTCGTTGCTCTGCCTATTATCGTTCGAGCATTAATAAAATTCCTTACTGCCCGCACTGTTGAAAAGGGGTTTTCCCACTCTTTTGCAAGCAACTTTAATTCTCAGTCTGACAGAAAGATAATATATATGTTTACTGTCAGAACGTCGCAGACGCAGGAGATGGTCCATCCGTCATAGTATAGTGGCTAGTATCCCCGCCTGTCACGCGGGAGACCAGGGTTCGATTCCCTGTGACGGAGAATTTTTGCTATTGTTGGTTTTTGATATTTGTAACGTTGCCAATCTAATACTTCTAATTCATCCTCTGAACTCATCACTAAATCACAACTCACAACACACTCAACACAATAAAAACTATTGCAAGAAAATAGATGTCAACATTTAGTGCATATATCGTTAAAATAGTCGTTTTGTGGTCCGTTTATCCTTCTACTTTCAATGCTACGAAAAATAAGGATGGCCTAAGATTAAAATATCCATAAAGAAATCGAATATGAGAAGGTCCACCGCAACGAGTCGCATACTCGTTTTGCATGATGAAAATTCATCTATATGCTCTCTTAAAGACTTTTTGAGACCTTTGGAGGATAGATTGTACGATAAACATAACGTCGAGTTTATTTACCTACAGGGCACGCATTTGGGCAGCAGGGATGGAGGAGATAGCAAGGGGCTTGAACGAATTAAAGATGGACATTCGGGAGAAGATGGAGGAGACATTGACCTTCGGTTGAATATGAGAGCATTGGATTTAGGAAGGGAATGCGATAATGAAGATATGGATGATGATCCTAGTTATGCGCCGAGGATCTGGTTTGATAGTGAAACTCTTATCGGATTAGATGCGTCTATTTATTTTTTGCATCAAATTTGGTCCAGGGAAGCACTCGTTCGGCCATTTTCGGGAATATTAGGATTTGGCCAAGGTGGAGCTCTTGCTGCAACTTTGCCTTTTCTACAAGATGAGCTGCACTTTAAAAATTTGGAATTTTTGATTCTATGCAATGGGTTTGTCATCGATTATGAACGTAGCAAGCTCCAAAGTAGTATGAAAAGCTTCTTGTCAGAAGTGTTCGATGTTTCGACAATATCGACATCAAACCTTCCAACCTTTCATATTGTTTCCAAACCGCTTCATCTTGAGTTAACGAAATATTTTGAACAAAGCTGCAGAGAAGTTTACGAAACCGAAACTAAAGACGGCAAACTCAATAGGCCCGGTGTGTTCAATAAGATCGGTTCATGGTGCGTCCAGAGAAGAAAAGTTTCAATAAGTGCAATGTGTCGAAAAGATCATGCTCTTTTAGAGAGTGAGCAACAGAACTTGGCGTTGCTTGAGCATCTTGCCGGTAACATGTTCGCGAATGCTGTTGCAGCCAATCCGCCAAAGTCCTTGATGGCAATAATTGGCAAAGATGCAGTTGGCGGATGGAATGGCGGAAAAGAAAGTAAAGAAGATGACGGAGGAGGAGGAGCTCCTTGCCCAAAAGAATTTCTTTTGCGAAAATCAGAGAGAAGAAAGGTTAAGGAATCTACCTTAAATGAAAATGAAGCAGACTCAAAAATTCGTGACATCACACAACCACCTGGAAGAAGAGAGAATTAGTATAATCGTAAGATGAGTCAACGAGGGCGAAAAAGAATACCGTCAAAAAGAAATAAAGTTCCAGGCCATGATGTTCTCTTTTATAATGATGTATTTTAAGTCGGTCAATCTTAACATGGGATTTCACGTCCTAGACTTACAAATGATTTGTAGCAATACTGGAAGTAAATTAATTTTTGTTATTTCCCCCTTCCAGTCTCCAGTGATTTCAAGTCCCCAGGAAAATTCTGCATCTGACATCGATTAGTTCGAAAAAATACTTTGGATATCGAGGAGTGCGTTGGTACAGGTCCAGAAAAAGAGTGTAGGGTTAGAGTGATCGTGTTCACGCTAATGAAATTCTTGATACTACACATTAGTAAGACAAACTATTACTAAGACAACTTAATGTGTGGTATCAAGAATTTCATTAGCGTCATCAATCCAATATCTTATTAAAGGAAATTGGAAGGAAATACACCTTAAAAGGTTATCAAATTGGATTTACTCATTTTCCTATCTCCTGAGTACACATAAAACTCAAAATAAAATATGGAACATATCTTTTAGCATTTTAACTTGATATCTACATAATTGCAGCACACATGCGTAAAACTAAATCAAAAGGTTGGTATATCTTCCTCACTCTCCTCATTAATCGAACTAGAACTGCGAGAATTTTGGTCCGTTTCACCAGGCTTTTGGCGCACGTCGTCATCTATCGTGTCGACGAAATCCATTAAATCTCGCACTAAAGCTATGAGTATGAGACCCATGAAGCCAATAATGCAGAACACGAAAACTGATCCAAAAGGAGCTCTAAACACACCCGATGATGCACTGAATGCAAACAATATACCAGCAAAAGTAGGTCCAAGAGCTTTCCCAAAGGAACCACCTACCATCGAAAATCCATTTACTGTTGCTCGAGCATGAAATGGGACCGTTCGATTTGTTGTCATCGTCAATGTGGAGAATACTATACTACTTGAAACACGGGCAATGGAGTAAACGACCGAAAGATAAACCAACACTTCTATACGCAATTCACCAGGCTCAGATCCTCTATTCAAAACCAAAGAAAAGGGAAGCAAAGATGCCATTGGTATACTTGTGAAAGTTCCAACAAGCATCGCGTTATACACCCCGAATTTTGAGACCGATTTCGTTACTGCAAAATACTGTATTAGGACGTAGCATAACCCACTTCCTGTTAAAATATTACCAATCTGGCTTTCTGTAATTCCCAGACCCGAAGCAACGGACATACAAAATAGTGGAAATGTCTCGTCAAGAGCAACAACCAAAAACGAGTAAATCCAGTAAACTATAAGATGCTTTTTGGTTTTCTCGCGACTCCATATCCAAGAAACAGTGATTTGATTTTCATTGTTCGATTCATTGTCTTCATGCATACCTTCACTGTCCAATAAAAAGGCTGACGTAGACGGCGAAGAAGCGAAAAATTTAGCTGGACTTCTACTTTGCTGATCAACTTGTGTAAAAGTGAGGTGCTTGAACAAGTTGATGGAGGATATCTTTCGCACGATATTGTTTGCCTCCTCACCGAAAGACACGAGGTTGTCTTTGGGTATAGTTTCCTCTACGAAATAATGAACAGCGACGAACGAAATAACGCACATCCCAAACGCAACTATATTTGGCAAAACGAAAGGATATTCGATAAGAATCTATAGATTTAGATAAAAATTTTGATGAGACGATTCTCAATTATGTTCTTTGTTCTCTTTGTGCTTAAAAAACATAGTTGCGATTTAAAAAATGAACAGACTCTCACCTGCCTCAAAGGGCCTTGTGCTAAACTTGATTCTGGGTATTGTTTCACGGGATCCGATAAATATCCTGAGATTGCAGGACTCAAAAGGAATCCATACCCTATTTTCGAGGCAGACACGAAGATATATTTTGTATTTTGTCAGTTGGGACACTGTTCAGACAAAATATTTCGGACAAAAGAAAACCTGCAAAGAAAAATCTCACCCCACATTCCAAGAACTAGCGCCATCATCTTAGTTTCTTCTTGCTCATTCCCTCGATTCAACTCACTTATAATTGTCTTCACTGCAGGTATCATCCCGTTCGAAAGCCCAAGTAAAAATCTAAACAAAATTGCCAACTCAAAAGATGGGGCGAAACCAAACGCTATCGAAAAAATTGCAGAAAGAAACAGCGTAGCTTCGATCGCAAATTTTCGGCCATACCGATCCGTCGCCTTTCCCCACTCGAACGAAGTGACAGCTCTTCCGACCATAAAACACGAAGCAATGTACCCCGCATAACCCCCAACATTTTCGCTATCCAACTGTGGCAACAGATGCATAGCTAGAAACCCCGAATAAGGAAACACACTAATGAGCAGATAAGACTGAACCATCATCGCAGCGCACAAGGCAACCGTACTCATGAAGCGTTTTCTATCTTTATCATCATTATCATTATCATCATCATTATCGCCTCGTTCTCGCTTCGATAGCAATGGCGTCGTTTCATGCTGTTGCATTCCTTCTTCTATTTTGATATCCTGAACCATGATAATTCAAGTCCCCTCTCTCCCTCTAAATATATATATGTATGTATAGTTTATGTATGATTCTATATGTATGTACTCTATTCACGCATGTTATTATTTTTTGAATTTTGCACTTCCAAGTAAGAGATTTATGTTCCTCTGCCGATGTATTTTAATAAGTACTCACTGTGTATATTCATGTACATTGCTATAATTGCCAGCCATTCACAAAACTCAATACCATGTGTACGAGTAACCTACACAATTCAATGGCCTCTCGAATGCTTGTGATACATTGATATACGATGATAAACAAAAAGGTATTCTTAGTTTTATACGGAGAGAGTGTTCAATTAGGTGTACGTACGTGTACGTGACATCTGTGAGAGAGTGTATGAATATTATTTGGAAAAAAAAAAGCACACGCTCACATTTATGACTTATGACGAGTGTGTGACGTTATGGTGTAGGTGTAGGTGTAGATCTAGGTGTAGGTGTGGGCGTGGGGATGGTCTCGATTGTAGCCGGCAGTGAAAGTTCGCATTAATAACGCCTTACCATAATCATTCCGCACGTTTCAACTTTTTGAATTCAAACATGCGACCTTTCACAACTCACAGCTCACAGCTCACAACTCATAGCTCACAACAAATCTCATTTTTCCATCCACAACAACAACAACAACAACAACAACAAAATCAGCACTCTCCATCCATGGCAGATGCAACGGCAAACCCCTCCACTGCCACTGGCGTAGTGTACCCAGATTATGCCATCGATCGAGATACATTTCGTGAGTTTATAAACGAGTACACAGACGTGCTACCATCCAAAGACGACGATAACGACGAGGATGAGGATGAGGACGAACCAGTCTTAATATACCGCCATTACCTGAAAGAAATCAAAGATCGGGAATGCATTACCTTAAATATTTATTTAAGCGAATTAATACGATGGGATGGTGTACGTGGAGGTGATCTGGCCTCAAGGGTGGAGTCCAATGCCAAACGGTATATGGAACAATTTTTAGAGGTGGTCGATGCCGAGCTCGAGCAGATGAATGTCGGTGACAGTGTAAATCATGACAGCAATCGGACGGCATCGGATATATTGATGGATCATAGAGAAATTCGGCATGAAGAGTCGCAGCAACAGCAAGCAAGGCAGGATATGAACCTTGGAATGCAGAGTGGTTTATTGAGTGATCCTTTTGGGGGTGTGGTTGGTAATGATGGAAATGGGAATGGGGGCGTGACCAATGCGATTCCGGCAGTGTTAAAACGAAGATACGAATTGCATATATTGCCGGCGTATGTGCAGCGTTATGATAATGATGCAGTGTCTGCTTTTGGGAATGGAAGGAGAAATTTACGAAAGGAAGGTAAACGTAATTCAGGGGATGATGAAAATATCGCAGTTTCATTGCGTTCGGTCCGTTCTGATCGTATTGGCCAATTGGTTTCAATCAAAGGTATGATTGTTCGAGCCTCAGATGTAAAACCTTGTTGTCTAGTAGCTTGCTATACGTGTGAAAGGTGTGGGTGTGAGGTTTATCAGGTGGTGAAGGGACGTGAATTTATGCCCCGGCGAAAGTGTCCGTCTAGTATGTGTAACCCTTCGGCTGACAACGGAACAGGAGAAGTAGGAGCAGTAAATTCGCTCCCTACAAATACCAATCGGGGTGGGGATACTTTGTTTCTACAAACGCGAGGTTCGAAGTTTGTCAAATTTCAAGAGTTGAAGATGCAAGAAATTCCAAGCCAGGTCCCAGTTGGGCATATTCCAAGGTGTATGACAGTACATGTTCACGGTGATCTTACTCGTAACGCAATGCCCGGTGAAGTTGTGACGATTGATGGAATATTTTTACCGGCAAGAGTCGAAGGAGGTTATCAAGCTATTCGGGCCGGACTCGTTGCGTCTACATATTTGGAAGCCATGCGTATTACTGTCCACAAAAAGTCTTATGACAACAAGGAATCGTCGTCTGATGCAATGGTACGGAAAGTTTTAGAAATAGCGAGTGGAGAAGATCCCGTGGGACGTCTCGCACGATCCATTGCGCCAGAAATTTTCGGACACGAAGATGTTAAACGTGCGTTGTTGTTACAAATGGTGAGGCCACGGTATAGAAATGATTGATACGAACTTTTTTATTTACTGTACCTTGTTACTTCTTAGGTTGGAGGATGCGAACGAAAACTTGCAGATGGAATGAAAATTCGTGGTGATATTAATGTATGTCTCATGGGAGGTAAGGAGGATGATCCTTGGTTTTTTTCGGTGACCTTTTTGGAACCAGTTGGGCCTGTTGACATGCTGGTATCTAACTTTACAGAAATATCTATTTTTTTTATATAATATGTTAATTCGCTTATCAATGGTATTTGATACTCCACATCCTCATCCAAAAATCTATACAACAATCAATATACAGATCCAGGTGAGCTGCATCATGGGTTATGGACACCAATATGTTATATGATTTCCTAAAACTTACCGGAACAAAATTCTTCATTAAGGTGTTGCAAAGAGTCAGTTACTCAAATATATTTCAACTATGGCACCGCGGGGAGTATATACAACAGGGAAGGGAAGCAGCGGTGTAGGTCTTACAGCAGCTATCACAAAAGATACAACTACAGGTGAAATGGCACTGGAGGGTGGAGCGCTAGTTTTGGCAGATAAAGGTATGCGTAATTTTCTCTCAGACTAATTTGTTGCAAATATGACCAACACACATACACGCAATAAACTTAGGAATTTGTTGCATCGACGAGTTCGATAAAATGGAAGACTCAGATCGAACTGCAATTCATGAAGTTATGGAGCAACAAACCGTAAGCATTGCCAAAGCGGGCATTGTAGCTACTTTGAATGCCCGGGCTGCAGTTTTGGCTGCTGCGAATCCTTTATATGGTCGATACAATAATAAAAAGAGTTTGTCAGAAAATATAAACTTGCCTAATTCACTGCTATCACGATTCGATTTGATGTTTTTGCTGCTAGATAAAGCCGACTCCGAGAAAGATATTTCTCTTGCCCGTCATGTGACCTTTGTCCATCGACATCATGGTATATCTGAAAAGGATGACGAAGATGAGGATTCTTCCGACGAAGAAGATGACGAACGACCCCAACCATCAAAAAAGTCAAAAAATGAAAACGATGATGGATTTCAACCAATTGATCAAAAAGTAATGAGAGAATATATCAGCAAAGCCAGAGAATATACACCAATGGTGCCAGTTGATGTTGCGCCGTATATTGTGGAAGCGTATGTCGAACTTCGCATGCATAGTTCATCTGGCAGCAAAGGAATGAATAATGATCAGACGGTCATGACAGCACGGCAGCTGCTCAGTATATTACGGCTCAGTCAAGCCCTCGCACGCCTTCGCTTTTCTGATTACGTTGCCAGAGAGGATGTAGACGAATCAATTCGGCTCACGCATATGAGCAAAGCTAATCTTTTTGATGATAACAAAGCAGGCGGTACTCAACGAGATGGTGAAGATGTGATATCAAGAATCTTTCATGTTATTCGAGACTATGCTACTGCTTCAAGGCAGCAGCGCGTAGAGTATAGTTTATGTGAAGCAATGGTCTTACGAAAAGGTTTTACAATAGAGCAGTTTAAATCTTGTCTGGAGGAATATGAGGCTTTGGAAATCCTTTCCATTAATGCAACTGGGACACACATCGATTTTACCTCCTAGTTTTGGAACACAGGGTTAAGAATAATAGCCGAATGACTAACATAAGCACTGAACGTCGTTGACATATAGAACCGTATGAATGTAGAGAGATGAAAATACGCGTAATACATAACAATCAAGATCACGATTATGGCCTATGACTGGCTTCAAAAAATATAAAGAGAATACCGGTAATAGATTTCTAGGTAATTTATCAATAACTTCATAACACTCTGAACAAGACAATTGATTTGACAATTACATATCGTCATCTTCATTTGCCAAAGAGAGCATAACGAATACAAACCATATCACCCGAGTAATTGAAGTACCCATGTTTCCGAATCACTTCATCTGCTTTTAATATTGAGCGTTCTGTATCGGGACAGTAAAATTCAGTTTTTATGAAAGTGATGGATCCCTGAGGATGAGGTGGCTCGTTAGAAATAATCAAGTTCTGCCTCTTCAACTCACTGCTGGTAAAAACTCCTTCAAGAGATTTTCGTTTTCCCGGCGAGTGTAAGACAACTGGATTTCCAGTTTCACGCTTTCTTCTTAGCTCCATAAGAACATTATTCTCAATTGGACTAAGCTCCAGCTCGATACCGCCACAACCCAACGGGTCAAAACCGAACTTTGTTAAAACTAAGGAAAGTAATGGTTTATTTATCTTTTCCGCTCTAGGCATCATTTTAGTGTCTAAAATGTTCGAGAATAAGGGTAATCGTTCAAGATACAAGATATAAGCACGCATGCTTACCACCGCATATTCGCAACCAAATAGCCATAAACAGGGAAGACAAGCCCTGATTCCGAAACGAATCGCTTACGCGCATACCTACCAGGGAACTTGTTAGCACTTTGTCTGTAGTCGTTGGGCACTTTATAAGCACTAGAAATATGGAAGCAATTAAGACATTGCAAGTTGACTGACAATTACGAAACCATTTTAACTTACTAAACCCAATTTTTTCTCCTGTTTCTACTGAGAAAAATTGCAAACGGAAACCATATCGACGCCGATTTCTGTTTGGACTGATGCCTATCCTTAGATTTGGCCCAGCGTGAAATTTAAATCGAGCAATTTCCCACCATGCATGCTTTCCAGAACCAGACTTAGGTAAGCCTTGGAAATGCCAGTTGTACTTATTTTCTATTGAACGCGAACCATTTTGAGAGGTATCCAGTGCTTTTAGAAGCGATCGAGGCCAGCTTTCTTCATTACTATTCATTATATTCTGTACAAGCATCGCATCACTCCATGCGCCGCATTTTCCACATGCACTAATAACAATTTCAAAACTCTCAATATTCGGAGCCGAATAAAATGATTGCAGCAACATTGACGATGATGAATTGTTTTGTATTTTTTCTTTCCTATTTGAGTGATGATAAGCACGATTATATTGCAACATCCTATCTAAAATTCTCAACGCAGCAGTATGATTCAAAGCTTTGCTACAGGCTTGTAATGCCAAATTGCACAATTGCACATGTACCCTAGAACTATTCGGGCGAGAGAGCATTCTTGATTGATCCAATTTACTAGTTACATTTTTCAAGAAGAGTCCATCCAACAAACCTATCGCCTCTTGATACCGTTTCTGATGCGCCAACACTGTCAACGTGACTTCGAGTCCAGATATTCTATTGTGAGTCAAATCACCTCTAAAGCCATGCTGTTGCTGATACTTGGAATCCTTCGTGTCGGTTGATATGACCTGCTCCGATTCATGAAATAACTTCAGGGCTATTTCCCAATCTCCTGAAGAACGGCAAGATGAAATGGTACTGTATATTAGCAATAATTTATTGTTGATTGACATTGCTTTCTTTTCGCTAGCTTCAAAATGCTCAAGATAAAAATGGAGCAGCGCAACAGCCTGATTTGTCTGTTTTGAGGCACCCAATGAGCTAATAGCACATTTAGTAATATCCATCAATGAGTCCGAAGGAAAATCGTCACCTAACTCATTATATGTAAACGAAAACAAAACTTTTCGATAATATTCAAGAACCGTTTCCCATTGACCATCATTTCCAAGCATTTGAAGTACCTTACTCAACGCCCTTCGCTTATAGGTATCCAACACGAGACTTTCATAGTCAAATTTCCTTGCTGAATCATTATCAAAATGCTTCGTTTCTATCGAATCGAGAAGAATATGGAGTGCTTCAGTCGCATTCGAACACCGATGAACACGACGTAAGACCAAGGCATTACTAGGTGACTTTGAAGAAGAAGACGATGATGATGACAAAGAAGAAAATAATGGCAGATTAGGATTGTTATTGCATGCAAAGATGCCAGTTGATTTTTTCTTCCAATCATAAAAACTTAAAGTCAACGATGCACGATGCGAGGAAAAAGAGAAGGCAGAGACTCCAACTATGAAACGCAAACCTTCTTCATCAAAACTACGAACCATCCAATACCATGGGAAGACACTTATAAGTAATGCACAACTACCAAAAATCAACGTCGTTGCATTTGGCATGGTCTTCGAGCAGCGCAGTTACAGTGTCTGAGTTTTATTGACACTTGACTTGACTTGACTTGATATGATATGAGATATGAGATATGAGATATGATATATGATTCATAATATATATACGAGTATGATGTGATGTGAGTTCGACAGTCGACAGCGTGTCGAAGTTGGTTGGATTTGCGATGTTTTAGTAACGTTATTTAACTACATTAGCTGAAACGGTCACCAGTCGATTTCCCTTACCGCTTACTTCAAGTCTCACCGTGCCGTAGCATTTCTCACCCCTCTCGACAAACTTACTCTTTTGAATAAAGTTGAAGTCAAAGGTATGTTACGATGAAGCATGAAAGGTGGAACGCACGATTACCGCCAATCCAAATCTTAGCTTACTTCCTCTTTCACGTGACGTGAGAGCATCTCATGATCGTGACGGATTCGTTTTCAACTAATATTCCTTTCCATTTAGCACCACATTAGTAACGTACACCGAAAACCAAGAAATATGGACGAAGAATTTGAACCCCGCGCCATCTGCGTGAAAGACATCAGTGCCGATGACTTCATCAAGGCCTACGCCGAGCTTTTGAAAAATAGTGATAAGTTTGAGACTCCTGTTTGGGTTGATACCGTTAAGACTGCCGTATTCAAGGAACTTGCACCTTATGGTGAAGACTGGTATTACATCCGTGCTGCCAGTATCGCACGTAAAGTTTATTTGAGACCTGGAACGGGTGTTGGCGCTCTTCAGAGGTGGTACGGTGGAAGTTACCGTCGTGGTACCCGTAGTGAGCACTTCCGTAAGGCTTCTGCTGGTGTTATTCGTAGTGTTCTCATTCAGCTTCAGGATATGCGTATTGTTGAGCCGACTGGCAACGGTGGTCGCCGAATGACTCGTGTTGGACAGCAGGACTTGGATCGTATTGCTGGAGCAGCTTACCGTGAGAAGTTTGAGGATGAGTAGACATGCTTCTACAGTAAAAAAATAAATTTGGTTATACGAAATGGCCCAGCTATGTAACACAACCGTGTGAAGGCTGGTGTCCACGTTCGAAAGTCAATTTGATTTGACTCTTTGTACATTAAGCTTGTCTTTCGATATGATTTTAAATTTTATAGCTGCGGTGATTAGGTGAGAGGGCGTTGTAAAATAAGTTTCAACTCCCGGATGCCCGATTTCCTCATTAGTTTTGTTGTAGAACAATCTTCCCGTATATTGCATGCGAAATCGTTTGGACATCTCTCGTGGTTCAAATAATTACATAAACGATAGACTGCGACGTATAAATCCAGCAGTCAAAACCTATACTTAGGTGTTGGATTGAACCTGATTTTACCACGAGGAGACAAAAGCGATTACAAGATTAAAAAATATTTCTGCATCTTCTACTTGGAGATATGGACTCACAATCTACTCATTTTTATCATCTACCGGTTAATTTCATTTACATGTTATTGTGTAATACACTAAAATATGCTTCGAAGTAGGCATTGTAAGTACAATGCGAATGAGTTATCATGGGCTCAGCTCAGTGTCCAGACGACAGAAAATCTTTTATATGATATTGTTTATGGGCTAGTTGAGTAGTAGTGCGCAAGAGTTCATTGATCTGACTTTCAAAAATATGTATCTTAACCGAGTTACAACAAGGTTTATTGCTCCGACAACCCAAGTAGTTTACAAAATATTAATTTTTAGTAGTAATAACCCTGCTTAGTCTTTGTTTTCTTCGCTTTCTTCATCGCTTCTCGTTTATCTCGGACCTCCACGGCGATACGTGCCCTTTCTTTATCAGCTTCTTGGTTGGCAAAAACTATTTTAGACATTGGCAAAAGCGCCCGTAACAAGATGTCGACTTTTTCACCGCGCTTTGCTTTTTTGAGATCTTTTATTATAAAACGAGGATATTCATATACATTAGCTTCGTCTAACGACTTTGCACTGGCTGCAGAAGTGATATCTTTCATCGCCTCAACTTCCTCATCATCGTATTCATCCCAATCATCTTCATCACCGTTGCCTGACATTGCACTAAGATCGTCTAATGTAATTTCAAAATCGGCATTTCCCACATCATGACGAGCAAATCTGGGAGGGAACTTCGCACTTACACCTTTGGGTGGCAAACCCAGAGGTAGACCCTCCAAAATTGCAAACCACATCCTGGGACGCAGCCCAGGGCATCTCAAAACTCCATCGTCACCATCTATACCAACTAAATCAACGCCCATCATACGAGTACACGCATTCAAGTGAAGTGACTTTAGCTTTGTCTACAGAAATGATTAGAAAGATTAGAATATGTGAAGTTAAGAGATAAATCTGGGAAGGGACTTACTTTAAGCGAATTTGGCAGGTTTCCATAGTCAGTCTTCCAACTGTTTGTTATTTCAACAATAGCAGACGAACTTTCCGCAAGACGAACGGCTGTCTCTTGCCTATCTCGCTCAGTTTTGTCTGTGATGTACTTTTCAGGGATAACTAACGCCTCTTTCCCTTCTATGCTACCCTCAGCGTAAGGTAGAAGAATATTCGTTCTTGGAACGGACGGCAGTCCCACACCTTTCAATTGAAGAATAGCCTTCTTAAGCATACGCATGTATAGATCGAAACCTATTCTTCCTGCCATACCAGACTGTTCGGTACCCAGCAAGCTTCCTGCCCCTCGAATTTCAAGATCTCGTGAAGCAACATCAAAACCTGATCCTAATTCATGCAAATCTTTCATTGCTTTCAATCTGGCTTCTGCTTGTTCAGTAACAAACTGTTCCTCTCCGTGAAGTAAATAAGCATACGCTTGTACATTTGATCGGCCAACTCGTCCTCGAAGTTGATAAAGCGTTGACATTCCAAAGGCTTGAGCATTGAATATGATGATCGTATTTGTGTTTGGAATATCGACTCCGTTTTCAATAACGGTAGTCGCTACAAGAACATCTGCATCTCCCATGGCAAAACTTTCAACAGAGGCTTCACACATTCCTTTTGGCATCTGACCATGTGCTTTTGTGACCTTAAGATCCGGGAATTCGCTTGCAAATAAAGATGCGGCATCATCAACCATGGCAACTCTCGGAACAACAAAAAATAGTTGCCCACCACGATCAATTTCTCTATGAACGGCTTCGCGAATCAGGTCCATATTAAATGGTTCTACAATCGATATGGTAGATTTGCGCATTGGTGGTGGCGTTCTTATTGTTGAAGTGTCACGAATTCCACTTATTGACATTTGCAGTGTTCTTGGAATTGGTGTTGCTGAAAGTGTGAGTACATCAATCCCCTCAGAAATTAATTTTAGCCTCTCTTTTTGCTTCACACCAAATCGCTGTTCTTCGTCAATTACAAGAAGCCCGATATCCATAAAATTTACTCCCTTCGAAAGAATTGCGTGAGTTCCAATAACAAGCTGAATTTCTCCAGATTTAATTTGAGACCTCAACGCTTTTCCTGCCTTAGTGTTCGGGCCAACACCTCCTCTGAGAAGACCACAGGTTACATTGAAAGGGGTATCAGGTCCCATCCTCGCCACTGCTGTCTTTATATGCTGTGCGGCCAGAACACTCGTTGGGGCCAAGAAAGCAACCTGTCTCCCATTGGCAATACATCGGAATATAGCCCGTAACGCAACCTCGGTTTTTCCAAAACCAACATCTCCACACACTAAACGATCCATAGGCCTTCGCCTCCAAACCATATCATTCTCAATAGCTTCAAAACATGCTTCCTGATCAGGAGTTGGATCGTATTGAAACGATGCGCCAAATTTTTTTACATCTTCTTCAAATTCAGGTTTGAAAGGTTCTCTTGAGAGAGTTTCACGGGTTGCATATAGTGCCAAAACATCTTCAGCCAACACCTTTGTAGATTGAAGAACTTTCTCAGTTTGTTTTTTCCATGTATCGCCCTTCATTTTCGACAACTTAGGTTTTACCACGGTCTCTCCTGCTCTATACCGCGATAGTCGGTAAGCTTTATCTATTGGAACGTGAAGAAGGGCGTCTGCAAATTTCAATTCAAGTACTGTAATTTTTTCTCTTTCTACAAAATGCTTGTCCTTCATTTTTTCAAATAATTCTTTAATTTGAGGTTCTGTTGCTCCTTTTGCCCTTGCTTTATTCACAATTTTTTGTTTCATCATGCTCTCCTTCGAACGCTGTTCTTTATTAAGTTTTTTATCCTTTAAAACAATACCCTCAAAACGCCCTATACCATATTTTCTGTGTACAACGAAATCCCCTGGGAAGACCTCTAAGCTCCATCCAGCCGCACTACCAACAAATGTTCCTTGACGTGTTGCAGTAACTACCTCATTCATACCTCTCGCTTCTTTCTTTGTTGCGGGTATAGGATTACCGTTCTCGTCTAAATCTTCTCTTGGTGCCAATACCTTGAAGTCAACTCCTGCTTTCGCCGCGCTAGCAATCACAGCCTTCTCTGCTTCTTCCGACCGTTTTGCGATCGCGACAGCATCAAGCTCATCTAAACTGACTACTCCGTTTAATTTTTTCTGTTCCTCCATTTCTGCTTCGCGAAGCTCGCGTTCGTAGTCTTCATCATCCTGTCGAAGTACTTCCTGTATATACTTCGCATCTGCCTGTGGATCAAGACTTAACAACGATCGACTACGTTCACTTACAGTACCCTCATCGTTCTGTAGCATCTCTGCTTGACGCTCATCACGTTGGGCCGGACCTGCCCCATACCTAGCCCTTAGCACCGACCATTGGCAATTATTACATCTCGACGATTTTTGAATCACTGGACTGGTAGTAAACGCAGCCACACATAAATATGTCGTAAACGAAATTATTATTATTACGCTTTGTTTCGAAATCCTCTTTGAATTTAACTTCACATTCATTGGTATCGTCATTATCATCGTAATTCGTGGTACATAAAAGATTAACTTTATGTTTGTAATTATTTATCGATATATGGATTATGAAATCAAATTTTGTAACCAGCAGCAAAATATGAAAACAAGTTCAGTATGCTTTTATCCATACATGTACAGGAAAACAATTTATGTATGGGAATAATCTCTTCTCTTTGAGGAATAAAAATGAGCAAGTTTCACAATGAACATCCAATCCAATTCAATTCAATTCAATTCAATTCAATTCAATTCAATTCAATTCAATTCAACCCAATCCAATACTTAATTCAGTTTAAATCAAATCAAAATTGATTTTAACTTAAAAATCAAACGAAATCAAATAAATCTAATCTAATCGAATCCAATCCAATCACACTATCTCAAAATCCAAATCCAACAACGTCCGCACTGGATTTCCAAAGGCGTATAAAATGAAAAGTAATACAACGTTGCGCAAAAGTTAAATGAAATAGAGTAATAATACTACAAACAATGGACATTAGTAAAAAATGTATGGAGGGAGACAGAAATAAGAACATTTGATTTCGACATCAGAAACTGCGTCACCACGATGAAAGCACGCGCAAACGCAAATGCTTGGCCAACAGCTAAAGCGAACTTTCAAGACGTCACGTAAGAATGAAGCATCTATCGATGCGAACCTCAAAACGACAAAAAATAATGAAAGAGTGTGATTGTGATGAAGTGATGATACGTACTCGTACATAGAGAAGTTAGCTATCCGTTTGTGACTTGACCGTTCTCAAAATGAACAAGAGACAGATCTAGACTCGTAGACAGAGAGAAAGTTCCAAAGCAAACCTGGAACACACATACCGGTATTCAACACAAGAAATATAAACTTAACATTATAAAAAACAATGACAGTTTGCACCATCACCACCCCTCAAAAACTCATACGGGAAGCCACCCGTGATTTATTACAGGAACTGGCGTTAAATGAAGTGATGGCTGAACCGATGGAGGATGGAAATTCCAGCAGTAATGAAGAAGATGATCTGTGCATGGCCCTGTTTGGAACGGTGCCCAGCAAGGAGACGCATGCTCACATGGTGAAGGACTTGAAGTTAGCTATGCATTCAGAGGAGGGGGAGGGGAATTTTGGAGAGGATGAGAAGTTTCAAATGCAGTTTTTGATTCATGCGCATGAGGCTATGGGACATTATATGTTAGCGAGCGAGTTTCATGCTGCCTTGAATAGTGGTAATGACAGTATGGGTGCAGTGCATACGAGTTATTTTGATGATGGAATGGTGGACGACGAACGGGATAAGTCGGTGAGTGTTTCCGTGGCGTGTGCTAGGTCATTGAAAGATGCCACAGAAGAGTATGTCAAGGGGCGCGAAATGATGTTACCTTTCTTGGCTGCAGGTGACGAAGAAGGGAAGTCGACGTCTTCGTCAAAAAATATTTTGATAGTTCGAAAGATATTGCGTTTGATTTCTGTGAAGTTGCGCCGTTGCAGGGTTGAACTGACAGCCTGGGCGAGAAAAGTCGTGCATTCGAATATCAAAATTCAAAGTAGTTGCTTGGATGTTATGCACTCGGTAGGTAAATTCACATGCTTGCAAATGAAAAGAGATACTGCTAAATATATTTCTCAAAGGGAACTTCTTTAAGCGATGCATTTGAAGTATTACTCCTGATGAAGATGAACGAAAGCGATGGCATGATGGGAAGTTGGGTAAATGACACGCTGAAAACGATTGCATCAAATATATGCGAACTCGCAATCTACCCTATAATGGACTTCTACGAAATTAACACGTATACGGCTTATAATTCAAACTCAGTGGAAGGACCTTCAGCTCTCATACAAGGTCTTGCTCGCAACAAATCATCTCCGAATTGGAAATTATTTCATGCAAGTCTTTGGACAGTAAAAGTGTCATCTCAAAAAGCCAGTGCGAAAAAGATTCAGCATCTCTTGAGATGGGAAAGAGACATCTCATCTACATTAAAAGCTGAAAATGACTATTCTGAAGTATCTGGGAGCAACAACCAATCAGACACTTTATTGGCGGTAGACTGTCTAAAAGAAATTACCAAAAATATAACAGTCATATTGGAATTTTTGGTAAAGAATGTATTACTAGATAATTCCAACCTTTGCTCTATCTTTGGACATTTTTTGTTCGACGAGGGAAGTCAGCTATTACCCAAAATATTGAATTTGGTTTATGAAGTTATACCAACAAATCACTCGCAATTGCCTTCCGTTGTGTCATTAGTTCCTAGTGTCGTCTTGGAATTTCAAGAGCGCATTGCACAGATGAAGTTATTGAGCGAGAAGGACAATTGTATTTCGGGAGCAATTATTGATATGGAGAAATGTTACGCAGAGAAACGCCGTGTGAATATTCTTACAGAGGGACACTCAATTCTTGCCAAGGACTACCAAAATAGTGTTCAAGTTGGAAATGCTCCAGCTAGAACAGTCATTACTGATGAAATTGATGTTACTCATCGAGAAGACCCTTTTTCTTTTGCATATTGTTCAATTTCGATTGTCGCCCAAGATCTCTTGCGCCTTTGTCGTAATACTCTCGAAGAAGCGACCATGGTTGAGATGGATCAAAGTCGAGATTCTGAAACAGCTCTGACTCCTTTTCTACTTTTCAAAACCTCTCGCGAACTGTTTGATATGTTTCGAGCGGTGATTTCGTCAAGGCATGGTATTTCAATAGCAAACATCCCCAGATGTGCAGCAATATTTCATAATGATTGCGATTACATTGCCTTCAACCTCCTCACATTGGGCTTGGAGTTTGGGCCAAAATTTAGGCATGAAAACTTGAGGAGGATGTGTACCTTTGTTGACATGGTACCAATCTTTCGACGACTTGCCGAAGAGAAGCTTGGAGACGTTGTAAATATTCAGAAGGGCGAATTGATAAAAATAATGGAAGATCGTATGGACGGATTGTGGCATAGTTTAGCCCTTGATGAAGTAAGTCAATTTGTGCTCCATAAAGACCTAGCCTTGTACTAAGTTTGCATTGAAAATATGATATGTAGGTAGGAGGAGGTAAAATATGGAGTGAATCAGAAAATGCTGTTAACGGTGCCGTAAACCATGCACAGCAAGTTTCGCAAGCTTGGGGGCCAATTCTAGCCACTAATATTTATTGCAAAGCAATGGGCATGCTGATTGATTGCATCTTTGAACTTATCCTTAGCCACGTCATGAAAGCCCCCGATATCAGCGAATCTTCTTGTCAATTTGTTAATACGCTATTTGGCGACCTGCTAGGTAGCGTGGAAGAGTGTTTCCCGAAAAGGGTTGCCGAGGCTCAAATAAGTTGCAAATATTGGCACAGGTTTTTTGCTGTAGGTAAATTTATGAATATGTCACTATCTGAAATCAACCATGCTTTGGCACAGGGTTTTTTCCGAAGTATAACGGGTCCTGAACTATCTTCTTTGATTCAGTCAACATTTGCAGAAAGTACTAAGCGTGAAAACGTCTTGGAGGCCTTATCGAAAAGTGATCAAATGTAGTGGAACAAATAGATATACGAAACCACGCATATCACCGCATACAAACTTCTTTAAATTACTTCTCAGAAGTATTAGTTACTCGTCCGCGTTACCTCTCCAGGCCTCTACCTAGCTTTAAATTAGCGAGACAGGTTCTATGACTATTAAAGCACTTATATTTCTACTATTACAGAGCTGAGCTGAGTACGTACACAGGATCGTTACCGAAACACTAATAGTGACGACGATAATTGGTTTAGGTCTGACTTAAGTGTTACAGAACAGGAATGATTAATAGGAAATTAGGTAATTGACACGTTGGAATGGACCATACAACATACACGAACACGTGATCTACCCCATAATGGACTCCTACGAAACAAAAACCAATACGGCTCATAATTCAAACACAAAGGGTAGCAAATTAAAATTAATGTCACGAAAAACAATAGAGAAGATATGAAGTAACGAAACATAGGTATTGATCGAAATCAAGGATCTAGCATATTAAAATTAATCTCTTACGAAAATTATTAGAAAAGATACGAAGTTATGAGACTTGGGCATTGATCAAAATCAAGGAATCTATATTTACCGAAAAGGTTTGAAGGGATTTATTTATGACGTATACACAAATAGGATCGAAACAAAATCCTCTACGGTTTAGACGTGTTACTCATGAAGACGATTACATCTACAAAATGAGGTTTTCTTTACACAAAGAATAGACATTCTAATAACCTTTTGTTATTCTTTATAGTAGTTATGTATTACGCTAATTTCATCTCGCTATATTCGTATGATTCTTCATGTAACCGAGGTTCGGTACTTGTGTTAGTCATTCGGCCAATTCGATTGTAATGGAAACTTTACTCCAATCTTCAAATATTGCTTGACATGTAAAGTCTCTAACTAATTTTCACTTTTCAGAAGTCCAAGTCCTGCACCTCCTTCCCAACGAAAGCGATGCGATATATTGCTCACAGGGATCCTGGAAACTCTAATGCATCGGTTCGTTGCTCTAACTAGAGCGATACTCATTCGAGCACTAATGAAACCCCTTTCTGTTGGATAGGGCTTCTCCCATTCTTCTGCAAGCAACTTTGCAAGCCTCTTGAGAAATGCTCGGGTTTCGAAACCGAAGATTCCGTCCGTCGATACCACGAAGGGCGTAAAAATGACGACATTGGTCCTCACAGGGTGTCAAATACTCCCAACTAGGTGTAGTAAAGTAAGAAAACTGTTTCTCTTCTGTTTTTCCTAATATCAAAATTATATACTATTTTATTTCGGGAGCATATTTTTCAATAAAGCTTGGACAAAAAATGTGGTTCAACGTAAGCTAAATCGCTATAAAAATCCAACCATCGCTCATCCCTCGCCAATTACTCCAAATATTCATGCGTTAGAAATATAATTATAGAGATCACATCTGCAATAGAGATCACAACGCCAATAGTATCTTAGTTAACTTCCGATATTCCGACAACAGTCAACATCTTGTAACACCCTTCCATGTTGAATGTTTGCCATTTTACAGCTTCCCTTTTCAATAATCATGCTCGTGTAAATCCGATCCAAGATTCTTTGTGAAAATATCTGAGTCGTTGTTGTTGGTTCTCACACAAATAACCTTAATAAATCCATCTAAAACAAAGTCTTGCACAAACCTATATCGAATGTCAACATGTTTAGTTCTTTGCGACACTGAAACATTCTCACTCATAATAATAGTTCCCAAATTGTCGACATGAACGATAATCGGAAGCTTCACCTTGAAACCAATTGAAATGAGTATCTGATATATAAACTTTATTTCCTTTGCCACTTCGCTTAAGGCTACATATTCAGCTTCACTGCTTGATAAAGCAACTGACTTCTGGCCCTTACTCCTCCAGCTAATTGGTACTCCCTTCAAATAAACGATAAAGCCAGCAACGGAGATTCTGGTTTCTTTATCTCCTCCAAAATCACTGTCGCTAAAAGCAACAACATCCCACTCGTTATTAATTAGATCAGTAGGTGCGACCTTAAATTTGATTACTCGCAACATTTCCTTGTAAGCAGCTGGACTAGGGCAATCCAGTGCTTTTGGTTCTCTTACAGCATTCGCTATGTCTAGGCGAGTATGCTTCACTAAATATAAGAGCATGCCCACACCGCTTTGATAAATGTTATGTTTGTCAGGATCAACAACCATCTTGGGATTACGTAACGTTCCAAGCCCAGGTGTCCCAGGAGTCTTGTACACCTGTACATTTTTAATGTGTTCTCCAAATTTTTATTAAGTTTCGTGATTCAATGGGGCTGATGAATCCAACCCACATTTTTCTTCCTGTCCAACGAAATTTCACAACTTAAATAATCGTCAATGCTACCGTCCAGTTTTAAATCAAAACCTTCATTCTCCAGATCATTAATTGTTTCTTGAATTGCTTTCCCGTGACCAACTAAAAGCGAGTCGTCTACACAAATCGCAATTAAACAAATCCCATTTTCATTTCTTCTACACATCAAGCATGGAATAGGATATCCACCTTTGAAACCAATTTTTTTTAGTTTTTCTATAAACTTCAAACAAAATCTTCTCTCCGCTTGCACCAACCCATAAATGGCATGAAGAAGGTGCAGTGCTTCGTCCTCTCCGTGGACTTCTTCGCATTTCATATAAATATTATATATATATATATATATATATATATATCTTCCTCCAAATCACCATACAAGAACGCTGTAAAAACATCAATTATTTTGCTTCGAGTTTCTGAACAAGCATGGCTATTATTAAAATGCGCCAGCTCACATCATTAATCACTGGCGCATAAGACTCGGTAAAATCATATATATATATATATATATATATATATATATTTATCT
>Ga0209092_10000508_pt1 | contig 38494 bp, 32 predicted proteins | sample FraStrMetagenome_FD_187446 | JGI IMG/M metagenome (GOLD analysis project Ga0209092, IMG submission 187446) | Marine eukaryotic phytoplankton communities from Arctic Ocean - Fram Strait ARC3M Metagenome (SPAdes) (version 2) | ecosystem: Environmental > Aquatic > Marine > Oceanic | place: Fram...
AGTGATGTCACTTGTTGTGTTAGTAAGGTGGGTAAACTGTAACCTTTCAATAGTCGCACTATCAAAGGTTGCTTGTGAACCTATCAAGTTTGTGTTGACTATGTCTGTAATATTACCTGTAGTAACGTTTGCGGTTACAATAGAGGCGTTGTTTGATGTCAGATTGTAAACTTGTTGTAGTGCTGTGGTATCCGAATCAATTAACTTGTGCCATTCTCCTGCGTGAGAAAAATACCCACGACCAACATTATGTACGTGTGCATACATACCATGATAGGCGGATGCACTAGGTAATGCCCCCTCCGAATCATAAACGTTTCCGTATAAGATTTTACCGCTTGTGGAAAGGTTCTTATCACCTAGAGTCCACTGTTGGTCTCCTTCATCCCATAAGAAGTCTACGTTTGCAAGGTCTCCACGTTCAACTTCGATACCACCATTTTCTGTTGGGGTTCCTGTTGCGTTTGAGTTCAGTACAATTGTGTTGTCAGCGAGATTAATGGTTTCTGTGTTTACTGTAGTCTCTGTTCCAGTAATGGTAAGATTACCATCAAGGACAGTATTACCGAGAACTCTTAGTTCACCGATGTTAACACTGTCGAAGGTTGCTTGACTACCTGTGAAATTTGAACTAGCTAGGTTAATAATGGTCGCACTATCAATCGTTGCACCATTAAGTACAGTTACACCTTGGTGGAACGTATCATTGATATCCGTTCTTGCGATATCAGAGTCATTAAATGTTGCAACACCAGTTTGAGGATTAAACCCCAAAATACCACTGTTGTTAGTAACCAGAGATATCTGTAGCGCCTGTTTAACCCCGTCATCATTAATAGAAACAAACTTACCGCCACTATCTTTTAGTTGTAGTGTTCCGAGGTTGATAGTTTGTCCAGAAAGATATAAATCTCTCCACTTTTTCGATGCCGTACCGAGGTCATAGACTTCATTAGAATCTGGTACTAAACTGCCAGTAAATTCTCCACCAGTAAATCCAAAGTTGTATGAGAGATTGGTACTATCATAGTTAACCGTTATATTATTAGAACCACGAATAGCGGTTACTTCATAATCATCAGTAGACGGTCTGTACGCAAGAATCGAACCATCGGATTCTGTAGTATCAGTATTAACACCAGATAGATTGTCAATAGAAAAAGCACCAGATGTGACTCTCTTTACGGGAGTCCCAACTATAATCTTTTTCAGTATAATTTTATCTACAGCCATGTTGTTTCCCTTTTATTTCGTGACCGAAGGCGACACTTCAATCTGACCCTCTAGGACTCTTTGAATTATTGTGTTGCTATCGCTATCAACGTAAGATATCTCTACATCGTAAACATAACGACCACGAGTCTTTAACACATCGGTTTGAGTGTTAGTTAGAGAAAGGTTTAGGATACCGTCTTCAGCTGGATTAATTACAGTGGAGTTGAACGATATAGTAGTTGGGTCTCCTGAAGAGTCAGAAAACGAACGTTTCATCTTTGCGCTAACAGACCTATTGGTCAAGTTATATGCGCTGCCACTGTCATGCATCAGATGTATTTCTATCGCAACATCTGTGCCTTGGTTGATAACAATATCTTCGTAGTTTGGTGCTGCCATTGAGAATTACCCATATAAAAACAATTTCTTCTTGTCTTTATTTATAAGGATTGCAACGTCAACCTTTTAGTAATCCGACATTATTTCTTCTAGAATGTCATCTTGTAGACCAGACGACATATCGGTACGGTCAAATATATATGATACCGTGATTCTCCAACAGTCAGTTTCAGCGGCATGATAGACCCTATTGTGCCAAGGTTCTCCATATGCACCAAAATATCCCGCTTTACACTGCCATCCTTTTACGTCTTGCATGACAACTTCATTACCAGTGTGTCCATCAACATACTTGAAGTTTCCTTCACCCGTCTCAGACCAAGAGAAAATTATGTTATATGCGGATGCGTTTGCATTGTTGTGCCACGAAATGAACCCATTGGGTGGATACAGTTGAGTCAATGCATTGTTTCGTGTTGACAATAGTGTACAAAGTTTTTCGTTTAAGTTACTGTATCGTGCGATAAGGTCGGCCGCTTTAGAATCAGAACCTTTAAGATGTTCTAATCTGTCTGCCTTCAATGCATAAGAGTGTCCAGCGTCAGGAAATCCCTCATGTTTCTCGTCCATTGCGATAACTTCGTCCCGATACTCTGCACCAACATAGAAATCTCTATCCTTTGCTTTACCGTGTAGGTGTAGGTTTTTCTGAATAAAATCCTTGTTATCATAATACCACAAGAACTCGTTCAAGACATCTAAGATTTCTTTGTTTTTTATCGGGACATTCTTCATACTATTAATACATCTTTCTTGAGAGAGCCAGAGTAGTGTCTCAGGATAGGTGGTTTACCATCAATAGATTTAAGTCCTTCATACGCATATTGAGTAAAGTAGTTCCAACGAATGTCATCGTAGAAGATACCAATCTTCAAGTCTTTGTATTTCTCTTCTTTCTCAGTCAACCACCAAAGTGTTGTCTGGTCAAAATGTCTTAGGTCACGGTCAAACTGTTCCTTGTTAAAACCTTCTGGTCGCCACATATCTCTTTGTTGTTTATTGTACAACTCGAACCAGTCTTCCATGAACTCACGTACCAATGGTTTGGCACTATTATAAAGACACACACCACCACATAGGGTGAACTTCTCAGTACCACCACCATAAGCGAATTCACGAATTGCGTAATATTTCTCACGTTCTGGAGTTAATGCGTGGAAGACCATATCATAGTCTTTCATCTCATCCCAGACTTTTGCAATGTCCTCGTGTTCACAATCCATGTCAGCATCGACATACATTGTAATGTCCCACGGAGATTGTGCCATACCCCACAGTTTTGCACGGTAGTGGTCATCACACAGAATAATTTTGTCGGCTTCATCCGCACGGTCATCAAGAAAATGTTCTTCCGTGACGAGACAGATTTTAGCTTCGGGGTAGTAGTCTCTGATTGACTCTATTAGATTGACTGCATATGTATAGAAGTTTTGATTCTTTGATGCAACAATTACAAAACCTTTACTTGGTGTTTTCTTCATCCAACGTTTCCTTCACAATCATCATAGCATAGAGATTCACTTCAGGAATCGATTTGGAGCGTCTTAGTTTAGATTTTAAAAGACGGTTCTTAGAAACCTTAATCTCTTCAATCTCAAAAGTCTCTAGTTTATACTCGAACAATTTTTCTAGTTTCTTTGCACGTTCGTGTTCTAGTTTCTTTTGTTTCTCAAGTTCAGCTTCACCCTGTTTCTTTTCCAATCGTTTCTTACTGGACTCATCAATCTTATCTTGTCCAAGGAATGCAACAGCTTCGATGAACAGTTCATTGTCTGTTCCATCTTCGTTGACCTTGTCCAATCTATGAACTTGACGAACCTGTTTGTTTCCAACTTCATCTTCACTGATTGCATTCAATATTTGTTTTTTGGGGGTTTCCCAGAATGCATTATCTAACCAATTTTTTGCCATGTTAAGTCTCCTATGTCTTCTTCACTATTATATATACGATGTTTATGCTGTTCTTTGATAGAGGGTGTAGGTCTTAATTGTAGACGTTCCAGAATCAATTGTTGTACCCACATAGTTACCCACATAGTTACCTGTAAAGTCGCCAACAAAGTTACCAGTAAAGTCGCCAGTAAAGGTTGTAACACTCGTTCGTGTTCTACTGTAGTTACTCGAACGCACCACGACACTAGTTCTAGTGAATGTTGCAACAGAGTTTCTTAGAGAGTTTCTGGTAGAATTTATTGTGTATGTAGATGCACGATTTCTTTGATAGTTTGCACTGTACAAGGAAGTTCGTGTTCTAGAATATGCAGCTGAGTATGTTGACGCTCTTGTTCTTTGATAATCCGCAGTAAAACTTCTCGAATAGTTACCAGTATACTCACCAAGGAAGTTACCAACAAAGTCCTGTAACGAGTTTCGAGTATAGTCAGCACTAAATGCACGGGCATAGTTTCCTGTGTAGTTACCTGTAAAGTCACCAGCAAATGTTGCAACACTATTTCGAGTATAGTCAGCACTAAATGCACGGGCATAATTACCTGTGTAGTCACCAAGGAAGTTACCAACATAGTCGGTAACACGAGTTCTCTGATAGTTTGCTGAAAAGTTTCGTGCGTAGTTACCTGTGTAGTCACCAAGGAAGTTACCAGCAAAGTCACCTGCGAAGCTACCTATGCGAGTTCTTTGGAAGTTAGTTCCATAGTTACCAACGAAGTTACCAGTATAGTTACCTACAAAGTCACCCACATAGTTGGTAACACGTGTTCTAGCGTATGCAGTCGCTCTTGTTCTGTTGTATGCGGTAGCACGTGTTCTTGAGTAGTTTCCTACGAAGTTACCAGTGTAGTTACCCACAAAGTTACCCGTGTAGTTACCCACATAGTATAAAGTTCTGGCATAGTTACCTACAAAGTTACCAGTGTAGTTATAAGCGTTACCACCTTTACCACCACCCGCATAGTTAGTAGCACGTGTTCTCGCATAGTTGCCAGTGGCTGTACGAGTTCTTGCGTATGCGGTAGCACGAGTCCTTGCGTATGCAGTCGCTCTTGTTCTTCCATAGTTACCTACGAAGTTACCTGTGTAGTTTCCTACGAAGTTACCTGTGTAGTTTCCTACGAAGTCACCTGTGTAAGTAGTTACACGAGTCCTTGCATATGCAGTCGCTCTTGTTCTGAGGAAGTTACCAACATAGTCGCCGAGGTAAGATGGAGTTGAAGTTCTGGTTGAAGTTCTGGTTGAAGTTCTCTGATAGTTCGCACTAAATGCCCGAGCATAGTTACCAGTGTAGTCACCGAGGAAGTTACCAGTGTAAGTAGTTACACGAGTTCTTTGATAGTTTGCCGCATAATTACGAGCATAGTTTCCTACGTAGTTACCTGTAAAGTCACCAACATAGTTAGCTACCCTGTTTCTAGTATAGGCGGCCGCATAATTACGTGAATAGTTTCCTACGTAGTTACCAGTGAAATCACCCGTATAAGTTGTTACCCTTGTTCTGGAATAAACAGCTGAGTAAGCACGTGCATAGTTACCTACGTAATTACCAAGGAAGTTTCTTGCGTAGTTACCAGTGTAGTTACCTACAAAGTTTCTTGCATAGTTTCCTGTGTAGTCACCAAGAAAACTTCTCGAATAGTTACCAGTGAAATCACCAGTGTAGTCACCAGTGAAATCACCAACATACTCACCGAGATAGTTTGCTGTGAAACTTCTTGCGTAGTTACCTACATAATCAACACTTCGAGCAAAGTTCTGTGTAGAGTTAACTGTTGAGTCTGCTGTACTGTTTCTAGTATAGGTAGCAGAATAATCTGTGTTGACCAAATCATAACGGGTGTCGGTTGCAGTTCCTTTTGCAGCCCATGTACCAGTATCAGATGGAGCTCCCTGAATGTTACTACGTAGTTGATATGTACCAATACCAGACGAACCATTCATGATACGGGACTGGACTCTTGAACCAAAGGTATATCTTATTTCCGCATCGGTCATCTCTTTGATGCCTTGGAAAGAACCCGTCAGACCACTTGACCGTTTAATTGAAACGGGTCTTATTGCCGTTGGTGATGTCATCGAAGACTTCACATATAGGTTGTATGCGGTTCCACTAACGGTAGGTCGAAGTTTATCGGTAAACACTCCCGCCTTGTATACAGAGAATGTTCCGCCTGGCGATGAGGAACCTAGACGATATACGCCTGGATATTCTGACACCGCAATACGAGATAAGAGTCTGTCTGTGAGTGTGTTAACTTCAGCTGAATCTAATTCGTGAAGTTCTGGTGTTCCACCGTTATCAGCAAACTCTGTCGGATATCTAAACGAATCCGAGTCTCCTGCAAAGTCGGTTACACCTTCTTTCTGATAGAACGAACTTGTTGTTTGTATAACAGGAACATTACCACCACTGAATCCGTGTGTGCCTGTTGCATCGGTAAAACTAGTATCTGTGTATGTACCGATTAAAGTGTTGTTTGTACTGGTTGTTGTGAGTGCCGCTACGGCACTAGAATCTAATGCAGACAAATGCAACCCCGCCTGATAGGCGAGGTAATTCTCTTCGGTGGTAGTTATCTGCTTGAGGTCACCATTGGTGCCTTCAAGTTTTAGTGTAGTAGTTCCCATAACAACCCTATTTATGCAGTTCTTACATAGAGAGTATACGTCTCAATGTTTTGATTACCAGACCCGATTGTCGCACCAGCATAGTTGCCAGCAAATGTTCTGGAATAGTTACCAGTGAAGTTACGAGTATAATCTCCCGTATAGTTACCAGCATAGTTTCTTGAGTAGTTACCAGTGAAATCCGTTGAGAAATCTCTAGAGTAGTTACCCACGAAGTTACCAGCGAAGTTACGAGAATAGTGTGCAAGTCCAGTGTATGTAGACGCACGAGTTCTAGTGTAATTTCTAGAGTAGTTACCAATAAAGTTTCTACCGTAGTTACCAGTGAAATCACCAGTAAAGTTACCTAAAAAGTTACCAGCGAAGTTACCAGTAAAACTTGTAGCTGAGTTTCTTGTAGAGTTTCTGGTGAAACCTCTAGCAAAGTTTCTAGAGTAGTTACCGACATAGCTTTCAGCGTAGTTACCGACATAAGAGGTCATCGTTCTTCTTCGTATATCATAAACTGGGTCATTAAAATACGTACCACGATACGAACCCTTGCGAATCTCATATGCCCCTATTTTAACGGCAGTGATATTTTGCATATAAACAATGTAGGTTGAATCACTAGCCTGTAAAAAGTCCTTAAAAGATGGTATCGTGGTACTACCATTATACTCAGTAATCTGTTCGTGTTTCTCCTGAGTTATTAGTCGTTGAGATGTTGTCCCTCCTGTAGTTTGTCCCCCTTGTATCCAAAACTGACCAGCACCTTGGCCATCATATACCATCAACTGCGGGGTAGTATCACCTGCAAGAGGGACTTTCCAATACATTGATGTGGTATTGCCTGGGGTTGCATAAAGGACACCACTCAAAGAACCTGTCGCAGCCACACGATTACGAGTATAGTAATTCTGACCAACGAAGTTGCCAACATAGAACTCAATGTTGCCTTGTTTTTGGCGACCTCTACTAAATGTGGTTTCATAACCCATTGTACCTATACTAGTTCTAGTAAAGTTACCAGCGAAGTTTCTTGCATAGTTACCAGTAAAGTCACCAGTAAAGTTACCCGCAATAGTTCTCTGTGAATCTCTGGTACTAGTTCTCTGTGAATCTCTGGTACTGTTTCTAGTATAACTAGACTGGCGAGTTCGTGTAAACGCACGTCCATAGTTACCAATGAAGTTACGAGAAAAGTTACCTTGGGTCGATACTCTTTGATACGCAGCTGAGTATTCACCAAGGAAGTCAGAACTATAGTTACCCATATATGTCAAGTCTCTGGTAAAGTTACCAGTAAAGACATTAGTTGAAGTTCTAACATAGTTAGCAACTACTGTAGAACTTCTATTATAGTTTCCACCCACACCAGCATAGTTGCCAGTATATGCTAATAGACGAGAATAGTTACCAGAGAAGTTACCAGTAAAGGCGCTTGCGTAGGGAGATGTCGTGACCGAAGTTCTTGTAAATGTTCCTGACGTTGTTCTTGAATAGTTACCTGTGTAGTTACCAAGGAAACCACTGATTAAATAAGTACTGACTCTGGTCTTAGTATACGTAGCTGAGTATGTGCTTGTTCTCGTAACATTAGAAGACCTTGCATACGTAGAACTTCTTGACCTAGTATAATCCGCAGTATAGTTAGAGTTTCTTAATCTTGCATAAGTGGATGCACGATTTCTTGTATAGTTTACATCAACAATTGCATTACGAGTATCAGTCGCAGCTCCCTTTGATTGCCAAGTACCAGTAAACCCTGCGTTGGTTGGTGTTCCTGTTGAGGAACTTAATACCTTATATGTACCAATACCACTAGTACTAGACGCAATCTTATTCTTTAACCTTGTACCAATACTATATTTTACTTGTGCATCGGTCATCAACTGAAGACCCTGATAGGTTCCCGTTGCACCGCTAGAACGTTTAATCGCAAAAGGCAACACCTTTGTGGGTGGTGTCATGCTTGTTCGTCTATAGATGTTTTTCTGTATTGACGTACCTTCAGCTCTGGTGTCGGTTGTCACATCCGATAATGCGAGTGTGTAACCACCAGCTGGTGTTGACGTTGCGAGTTTATATGAGCCTGGATAATCGGACGTGAAGATACGTGAACCAATTCTTGTTAACAAACTATCTTCATCAGCATCACTCATTTCCTGAATGATTCTTTGTCCATCACTATCTCTTTGTGTAACAGGAATACGATAGTTGGTTCCCGAAGGAGTCACTGTACCAATGGTCTGTCTGATTGGTGTTGTTGTTGTGGTAAATGTTAGGAACGAACCATCACCACCTGTTCCTACTGCGGAATCATAGGCAGTGTTTGTGAAAGAACCAATGTTGTTCTGAGTGCCATGGATACCAAACGCAAGAGAACCTACATCAGAACTGTCGTCAGATGCAAGTTGTAGACCAGCTTGGTACGCAATGTAGTTCTCTTCTGTAGAGGAAAACTCAACAAAATCGGCACTAGCACTGTCTTTTAGTTTTAATAGAACAGTCATGTTCTCTCCGATTAATTAAGTTGCGTTCCATTCTCGTTAAAGATTAATGGAATATCAGCTCTCAGTGCGTTTAGGGCAGCAACAAAGTTATTTCTTTCAGCACCCACAAATGCGCTGTTTAAATCTACTAGTGAACCCAATCTTGAGTTCTGTAATGTACTATCTGAATCTAGTAGTGTGATGTCATCCGCAAGTGAGTTGACCGCTCTTACGAGGTCAGTTCTGTTTCCGATAGAACCATCACTATTTAGTATTGCTAGATTACCTACAGCACTATCTAGGGAGTTGAGAGATGCACCAATATTAGCAGTGGTAGTGTTGTGTGTACTACCAATCGCAGAACCAATCTCACCGTGCAATTCATTGATTGCACCACGTAGTGTGGTTGCGGATGTATTTAGTGAAGCACCACCAATCTCTCCATCGACTTCATTGATTGCACCAGTAAGAGTCTTTGCAGTTGTCGTAAGAGTTGTATGCGGTCTTGCACCAATGTCACTATCAAGTTCGTTTACTGCATCAGCAAGTGAGTTTGCGGTAGTGTTTAATGCCTGTGTGGGTTCGCAGAATGCATTGAGTGTATCAATTTCTTGTTCTAATTCGTAAATGGCAGATGATACAGTACTTGCAGTTGTACCCATTGCAGCAGCACTAATCGTACCCAACTCTGCATCATGTTCGTTGATTGCATCGGCAACAGTTGTTGCGGTAGTTGTGATTGCTTGTTTAGGTTCAACAAATGTAATTAAAACATCACGGTCACTGTCAAGTTCGTTGATTGCAGTACTTACTGTTGATGCGTTTGTACCCATTGCAACAGCAGTAATTGTACCTAGTTCCGCATCGTGTTCGTTAACAGCACCCACTAAATCATTAGAAGAAGTACTTATATTGTAGTTTGTTGTAGTACCACGTATTGCAGTTTCTAGTTCATTGATTGCATCAACGATACCAGTCTGGTCGGTTGTACCAAGTGACGCAAGGGTTCTTTTAGTTCCACCCTCTGCGTTAAATATGTCTGCTTCAAGTTCATTGACCGCAGCAGTGAGGTTCTTTGAACCAGTTGTAAGAGTTGTATGCGGTCTTGCACCAATGTCACTATCAAGTTCACCAATGGCCAATACTAGGTCATTTGCGGTAGTTGATAGGATAGCTGCAACCAGTCCGTTATTAGTTCCCCTGATACCCAATTCAAGTTCATTAACACCTGATACGATATCATTCGCATTGGTTGTCAAGTCTGCCTTTGCGTTACCACCACCAGCACCATGAAGGTCACTATCGAGTTCATGTAGTGCAGAGACAATGTTGTTTGCGGTAAAGTCTGCAAGGTCTGAATCGACTAGTTTATTGGATGTACCACGAATACCTAGTTCCAGTTCGTTAATAGCTGCAACGGCACTAGAATCTTCGTTCGTGTTTAGTCTACCTGTTGCACCTAAGTCTAAAGACACTGTATTGGAATTAGTTACCAGTTCAGTGAACGTATCGTTAATTGTCGTGATAGTCGGGGTCGTTGTTGCCATTACAGTTTCTCTATTAGTTTGTTGAGGAGTTCTTTTATCTCACCGACTTCATTCTTTAATTCTCGAAACTCTTTATCTTTATTCTTTCGTTTGATTTTATTCGAACGTGCTCTATCTATCTCATCTTTATTTATATTAATTATAGCACCCGATTGCGTCCTTGCAAAACTTTGACTTCCATCAACCATTGTATACTTACTCATTATACCGCCAGTGCAATTGCTCTAAAGTCTTTGAATACTGGTATCCTAGATGAGTTGTTCGAACGCATCACAATCTTAAACTGATATTGTGTGAATGGGTCAACAGAACCACCATCACCACCAATCAGAAAACGATACTCACGGAAGTTTCTTTCGTCTGGCGCAATTGATGATTCTGGAGCTTGGTACGTCCAGTCCTCATTAAAGATAACAACACCGTCCGTTGCAACTCTGTAGTACAAGTCGAAGTCTGCACCAGAAGGTCTCAATGCAGCAACAAGTACTTTCATACCAACAGCATCTTCTGCAAGAGTCGCTGGTGAGGTAATATGTTTCGCAAGTGCAGACCCACCGAAAGCTACGGTTTCTGCTGTAAACGTTAATGGAATGTTGACACCATTCTCAGTACCACTGGCAACCTGATTATCAATAAGGTTGCTTATTGTTGTAAGAGAAGTTCTTTGTGCATCAATCAATGGTGATACATCTGCACGGACAGTTGCCATATTAACTTTGAATGTTGTTGACCGAACACCCGAACCAAGTTCAGACGTTTCGTTCTGTGTTTTTGCAATAAGTTTTGGTGAGGAGAAAAAGTTCTCTTGACCAATAGCTACTTCCGAACTGTACTCCGCATCTTTCTGATATCTTACTTGTTGACCAGTTACAGCAGCAAGAGATTTACCAGTAGTATATTTTACACCATACGTCAGTGATGTGTCATCAGGTAAGAGTGTAGTAAAGTTTGGTGTGACACCGTCAAACTGAATTTGTTTGTCAGCGATTACTGTAGCACCACCAAATCTACCACCAGATGTTGAAGCACTGTCTGCTTCAAATCTTAGTCCGAACCCGTCAACGTGTGTAACAACTTTACTTCCGTTAATACTTGAACCAAGGATACCATTATATCTGGTTGCGTCTGTAAGTCCTTCAATGATGATTGTGTCAGTCTTTGCATAACCATGATTTGGGAACAACATAGTAACTGTTGCATCACCACTGTCAGTAAAGAATGGATTACTTGACGCCAATTCTTTTTCCGTATCACGGTTTTCGAAGATTGCATAACCACCCGCAGTATCGAATTGTGCTTGAAAGAGTTTGAACGACAAGTCTTTTGTTTGGTCTGGTTGCCAAGTCTTACCATTCTGTGACTTAAACAATGAACCCATTGAAGGTTGACGAGAGATTCTTTTCTCGGTAGAACCCAATTCAAATGCATAGGTCTCTGCAACATATGCTTCGTATTCAATAGATTCAGCCAAAAGTACAATCGCATAATCCGTATTAGCATTCAAGTAGACTGGTTCGTCAAATTCGAATGTTGTAGGTGCAGCAGCTACTCCAGCTTGTGTCTGGGTTCCTGCTACACTGACCGATGACGGTGGTAGTACTTTAATCGCATTACCGATAATATCTTCAGCAGAAGGGACACCGTTAACCATAGGACGAATCTGTAGTTCAATCGAAATACTACTATCCTTACTCTTAAAGAAAGTTTGAACCTTAGTTACAAACATACCAGAGGGGTTGGTTACCGTGAACGATTGTGCAAGTGGGTCACGATTACGGACTCGTGTAGTTTCTGTCCATCTTCGAGTTCTGGTTTGGGTAATACGAGTAGATGTAATACTTCGTTGTTTAGTTTCCAATGTTCCCTGTGCAACATAGTTTATGTTAGCATGAGACAGTGCGTTTGTGTCATCATTCTTACTGATATCAAGTAACTTAAACTCACGAGTACCACAACGGAAACGTTCCGTAGGTGAACTCGGAAGAAAGAATGAACCTTCAATTCTACCATTAACATCGGCTTCTAGGTTAGAAGTACCTTGTGGGTGAGAAGAACTATTTTGAAACTGTCGTCCATAGAAAGTACCACTGTTTTTACGAGCAAATCTATCGAACGTTTCTTCACGACAGAAGTGTGCGACTGGTTTGCCATCAAAGAATGGGAAGTAACGAGTACTAGGTCGTAGACCTTCTGCTTTAAAGAATATTTTTCTTGAACGCATGAAAGGAATAAATGTCAGTGATACTGTTCTGTCACCAACTACTTTACGAACAGTTCTATTACCTACAACAACACTCTGTGAGAACGTGGTGGTTGTTACTCTATCTTGACCGAAAGTCGTATTAGAGGTTGCACTGATACCGTTGGATTGTCTAGATGTGGTTGTATCTACACCATTCCAGTTCCATGCATTCACTCCTCTCCATCCACCAAACAGATTACCACCAAAACCACCTTCACCACCAATACCAAATCCAAATCCAAGCATAGGAATGAATGGACGACCACTCCAGACCCAAGGAGTCATTCCTCTACCAACAGCGGTTCCCGCTGCAAGTTCGCCTTCATTGAGGATACCGAGGTCTTCGGTTGAAGTCTTGTTGATTACATTTGCTGGTGAATATGTAGTTGATTGCCAGTCATCAGATGCTGGTGACAATGTAAGAGAACCTTCACCAGTGATAACGGCAAATGGGTTTACATTCTCTGTTCCAGACACTAATGGTTGGGAGATAGCTTCTTTATGTGTGTAGTTAAGATAAACAGTATCACCTTTCATGATAGTGTTACTTGAAAGCGCACTATCGTATATAAGTGAAATGTTGTCTTCTACTGTCTGGGGTGCTAATAGACCTCTAGATGGGTCAATGGCAGAACGGTTTTCTGCGTTTGCAGCATCAGTAAAACTTCTATCTACGAAGTTGTCAACAAAGAAACCAGACTTAGTTCTTGTATTACCGTCACTATCTAACACCAATAGAGAAGATGTCTGAACTTCAAGAAGACTTAACGAGGTTACTTCTTCTAGATTGTCAATACGTTTCTCAAGTTTAGAGATGTCCTTCATCGTGAATCGTTTTGCTTCAAGTGGATTCATCGCAATGTCGGAGTCATTCAAACCATATGCGTTATGTTCTATTTCAAAAAGACCCAACGTATCTAGTGGAGTAGCTGGAATCTGTGAAGCAAATCCTGCTTCACCTAGAATGTTTTTAATCTCACCATCTTTTGTAACAACAATCTTATCAGAACGAGGAACATAATATTCAACATCCCCTTGAAAGATATCACCGTTAGTAGGTATTTCGTTATGTGCTGCGTCACCGGCAACAAATAGTCCAGCTGAGTCAACCGAAGAACGAAAATCGATTACGTCACGTAGACTAACTGAACTACGAGGGCCAACATTAAAAGTAGGAATATCTTCATACTCAACTTGACCTGTGTAAGAGTTCACTGAAAAGTAATCACCAGCACCATGAGTGAAGTGTTTATATCTTGTGAATACCGCACCAGAGGGCGCTGTTGCACCACCATCAAGAACGAGACGAGCGTTATCATAGAAACCCGCACGTTGTCCGTTATCAACAGTAAAGAGATAAGATAAGTCTGCACCAGAAGAATCATTTTGTTTGATTGACAGTGTGTTATATAAATCTGTTGCGTGTAAGTTTACAAACTTAGTTCCTGTTCCGTCCGACTCAACCGCACCACTAAAAGTAGTTTCGACTAATGTCTTTTGACGAACCGAAGGTTGCGCTTTGTTTACTTTAGCATATACCGTAACTGCTTGACTATTAGGAAGACTTGTGATTGTTGATGAGTTTGTTCCCGCACCGTTAGCGGAAGCAGCAACTATAACACCAGTATCGTTACGTGTAAAAATCCACTGAGAGGTATTAGCAAAAGTCTCTCCCGTGGCGGAAAGTGATATTGTCAACGAACCCGAACCATTTGACGTACCAGTTATAATACGTTGAACTTCAAAGTCAACATCTGTAATATTCTTTGGACGAGGGTTAGGTAAAGCGTACACCAAGTTTGTAGCAAGTGATTGTTTAATTACAGCCTTATTACCAACTAGTATAGGTTGAGCAACTCGTATACTACTAGTACCCAAGGACTTAACGTTACGTAGTGATTGTCCACTGTTCATTTGAATATCGAACAGGTATACACGATAGTTTGCACCATCTTCTTCTACAGCACGAACTCTTGCAGTACCTATGGTAGAACCACCATGTGCCACAGCAGAACGTAAATTCTGTTTTGCGAACGTTCTGATATCCAAATTACCTTTCAAGACATTACACAAAAAGTATTGTCCGTAAGTAATACCAGCGACTTCATTAGTAAGTGTCGCAGTGCCTCTTGGTTTTGGAATGACCAATGGGTCTGATGCGCTAGAGTTGGCACGATGACCATTTACATAAGCCGTACCATCAGATACCGAAGCGATTAAGTTTGTACCAGAATCAGAGAAATCTACAGTGAAGGTCTTTGCGATATAATCACCAGACTCTTCTTTAGTTCTTATCGCAACCATTTCATCAGGTGCTGCATAACCATCAAACCCAGAAACTTGGGCAACCGTATTACCATCAACCACTTTTGCGTAGTAAACAAAGTTCTCATCACTAGCAACTAGGTCTTGTGTAGTAAGTGTAAGTTTGATACGATAACGGTCTGCGCCAGGCGAAGACAGGTTAGGTGTAGAGCCTTGGTTATCATATAACTCTTGAGTATCAGCAACAGTAATAATATCTTCTGTTACTTTGAAACCAACAACCTTGCTTGGATATCTAGTATACTTCGAAAGATGAATGGTTTGTGGAGGAGAATATACGAATCGACCACGAACAAAGAAGTCACCCTCAGCAACTGAGAATTGACACCCTACACCAATAGCAGGGTTCGCTACTGTGTTAGTAGACTGGACAGTAAGTGTGTCCGACCCATTAGAAATATCTTCACCAGCATTCAGACGAATGGTTAATTCACCAGCATTGGCAGATGCGGTACTTGTGTATTGTACATATAATGTTGCGGGGTCACTACCTTCGGCAGCAAGAACTTCTAATACTCTCGCTTTAACACCAGACGTTTGTCCAGTAAACTCAGTTCCAACTAAGGTCGTTAGGACTGTTGGTAGAGTGTTTGTAGCCGTATTTAGTTTAATGAATTCGGATGCGGTATCTGGCGATGACCCGCCTGGATTTACAGCTGCACCATCTTCAAAGAGGTTTCGTCCTAACCTACTAATTTCTTCTTGGACAATAGTTTGCATCTGTGTAAGTTCACGTGCTTGCAATGCACGACCACTGTTAAACAGAATACGATGATAGTTATCACTATCTTTAAAATCATCCTTGTAAGAGGAGTTAAATACGTTGGATGTAAATGTCTTTGGCATCTCTGGTTACCTTAAATTTGGATTACGATTTTAATATCTTCGGTCTGTTCAGCACTACGTGTAATTGACGCACGATTGTCAATGTATAGTACATCCCCAGAGAATATATCTACTTCAGGATTAACGAATGGAGCATATGTTGCATTCAAACTACCAGCACCATTACCGACAAGTTCTGTTATGTTTTCACCAGCACCAAAGTTTCCGAATCCAGTTACTTCTGTCTGGTGATACCAAATAGTGTCGGAGTCTATCTTATCTATATAAGCCTTCACACCAGATGTTCCACCGACCATAATGTTATCGGTAGTAAATTGTGTTGAGAAACTTGAGAACTCTAAACGCTTAAGTGCAAGACCTGTTGATGCAGTAAAGTCTACTGAACCAGAACTGTCCTTCATATTCTTTATGAGTCCAACCTGACGGAAGTCGTTACCGATAATAAAGTCAGTACCCTCAGCACCTTCAGGTTTTACGTTGAACATAATTGCGGTAGAACGAAGGTCATCCCTTGGGTCTGCACCGAGTCCACCTACACTACCTAAGACAGCTCTTACCGATGCGGGTTTAGTTGGTGAACCACCACCAGTTATTGACACAGAAGCGGCATTGTATCCCGAACCTAATGTGTATGAACCAGAACTATCAATAAGTTCTACTTGGGTAACCTGTCCACCAGAAATACCTGCACCAGCTTTTGCTTTTGTTCCGTCACCTACAATAGTAACCGTAGGAGTAGATGAGTAACCACTACCACCTGAGTCGATTACATAACCAACAATTTGTCCTACAATTGCAGCCTGTTGAACTAATTTCTGTTCTACGATTGCAGCAGGAGAATCCGAGTCGGTAGCACCAACCAATGTTACTGGGAGGTAGTTTGCGGAGATATATTTGTTTGCATCCAAAGCACCAATAGAGTACAAGAACTTCCAGATATAACCATCTGCGGTATCAAACGGGGTTCCTGTCGTGTTACCAGTAGGTTGCACGGTAGACACCTGTGCTTGACCAACAGTGTTCTTTGATTGTTGGATACACATATAAACTTGGTTGTTATCGTTCATGACATAGTATGTCTGTGCGGGATAACCTACCTGTGCGTCATCGTATGCACTATAAACTGCACCAGAAGACCAGTTGTATCTAGGAACAACAAAAGAGTAGTCGATAACATTTTTGACAGACTGTAATCCAAGACGAAAGTTTCTTTCTTCTCGTGAACTGTTGATAGCCGCAGGTGCAATGTCAGAATCATTCCAATCTTCGGAACGTCCAATTCCAATGAAGTATTCTTCAGATGCAGTACCTATGTCAGCTGATATCGACTGGATGACTTGTTTTTTAATTCTTTGAGTTACAATCGCCATTTCATTTATCCTTTAGGGGTTCACTATTGTTGTGCCGTTATTAGACACAAAGAACCATTTGCTTTTTGTTGAGTTCCATACTAGTATACATCCGTCACCTTCACCAAATGAAACGTAACCATTGTTATTACAACCAAATATTTTAGATGTACTTCCTGCTTGTAATCTTACTTCACCAGCACCTACATTACTGAAGTGTTTTACTTCAGCTTGAATAGTGCCATCCGAAATAGTCGGAAGAATCAGACCACCAGAGTTAAATACTGTTAATGGTTCCGATAAATCTACAGCAGTTGTTGTTGCAACGTCCGAACCCTTTTCAAGAACAAGTTTGTTTACAATCTGTACTGCACCAGTACCCTTTGCACCAATCTTCAGACTGATATTAGTATCACCACCGTCAACATCGATTACAGCTGCATTACCTGTCGCAGCGTTTGTGATTGTAACGAAGTTAATCGCACTTGCAGTCTTTACAAACTTTAAGTACTCATCACCGTCACTATCGAAGAGAATTGAACCACCATCAATACCACCAAACGTTGGATTGTTGACAGTTAAACTACTGATAGTCTTATTGGTTAATGTCTGAGTCTGGTTTGCAAAAACGAATGTGTCGTTAGTAGTTAGTGCGGGGAGTGCCATGTTACGATTCGCACTTATGTCACCTACTGTTAAATTGTAAGTATGACTTGCGTTCGCATCACGAATCTTAGGGGTTGTCATTATAGGAACAAGAATGGTCTTATTAGACAACGTCTGTGTGTCAGAGTCTAGAATAATAGTACCACTTGTATCAGGAAGATATATGTCATTACTCTGTGTTGGTTCTATTGTTTGCACCAACGTTTGGAAAGAATTTTCAGCTTGACCTTCGAATAATGCACCACCAAGAGTCAGACTAACAGATGCTGTGGCAGAGTCACCACCAACTGCCACATAGAGTTCTGTGAAGTTCTCGTTTATTTTCTGTGCAGCAACACGTAGGGTATCACCCGTTCCGTCATTTGCCGCTGTTCCTCTGTTTACCGTCTGTCTTGCCATTGTTTTGTTCCGTCTTGTTTTATCTATTTATAAGAGTTGTTACTATAAAGTAAATGTTTTTAAGTACTGGTCTGAGTCTGCACTATACCACCTAAATGCGTCTTGGTCTAACGTCTCGAAGGAGAAGTTGTTACTCATATCCATACCGTTTGTCTGGAATTGGTCTGAGTCATCAAACGTAGGTGACGTTGCAGTCTGTGCTTCACGTAAGGATGAGTACTGATTCTCTATATCTTGAATCGTACCAACCTTATCAAAGTCATCCATAGACGTGAGTTCTGCGTTGATTCTACTTAACACACCAGCTGAATCTGTATATAGGTCATCAACAAGAGATGTAATACTACTCAATGCATAGTCTCCAAATAGACCCCTTCCCTCTACCACGATTGGTGGTGGTGGTTCGATTTGAACAAATGGTGCTGTCAATGTATCAAAACCTTCAGATACAATCTGAACCTCTGACCCAATGAACATACCAGCGGGGTGGGTGAATAGTTTATATGGTTCTTTCCATTCACTAAAGGCGATATCAGACTTGACAAGTATAGCAAAGGTCTGGTATAATTTGTTATCGGTAATATACTTTTGTGAGTTCAAACCAATCTGTGAATCTTCTTCGCCAACCTTAAATACATTTTTCTTGGTGTAAATTACATCGGGGTCAATACTAAAGAAAGTTCTAAAGAACTGTTCTATAGAATACTTAGTACCCTTTGATTGGTACAGAGTACTTGAGTATTTTGATGCAGCTCTCTTGTCAGCAAAACCTTCGAAGTATGATTGTCCCAAGAGAAGTTCATCTTCTATATAAGATAATAAATCTATATCCGTTTGTGTAATGTCACGACTATAGAAGAGTTCATTAACCAATTTAGACGGAGACGTGTCACCATCTTCAAAACCGTAGTACGAATCAAGTAAAGTAATTAACTTGGGGTACTCTTCTCTAAAGAATGCAGGCAACACTTCCTCGACCGACTGATGCGGAAATGCAATAGCTCTTCTATTCAGGTCTGTTAGAGTGTCATCTTGTTTCATTAGTTAGTGACCCCAGTGTCCACGGTGACTACACGAGAGAATGTGTTACTTGGGTCTAGTTCAAGAATGTCTTGTCTAAACGGAGATATAGCACTTTGGTTTGCTGGTTTAGCTGAGAGTTTAATGAATCCATCTGCACCAACAAAATTGTCAATCTGTAGTCCTACAATAAAGACTGTGTCTGTTGAGTAACTACCAACATTATCAACGATAACCTCATTACCTTCTGTGTTGTACACTTCTAGTTTATTGGTATTCAATTTATTTCTAATAATACACGTTTTGTTCTTGTATCTAAACGGAGAAGATGTTATAATATAGTTGACATCATCAGGAGTCTGCAAAGTTGTTGCATACCTAAGTGTATAGTCTTGAATCTTAGTTAGTGTTGGAGTGAATCGTCTCTGTACAAACACATCACAACGTGAAGAAAGAACCGCAGCACTTACATCATCGACCAACGTAAGAAGATTCGAACGTCTAAACGATTGCGAAAACTTACCAATACTAGTCTCAAAATAAGACTTGATAGCAGCGTTCACTGTGTCCTGAATAGTATTTCTAGAGAGTGTAGTCAGACTAGGGTTGTATTGGAAGAACGTTCTAGTCTCTATGAATGTCTTGACTGGGTCAGTAAACTTAATATTAAAAGAAGCAACTGACAGTTGTTTAGCAAGGTCAACGATAGAATCTTTTGTGGTCGCTATGGTTACCGCATCAACGTCTGCGTTGAATAAGATTGATAGGAACACTGTACCAAATTCTGGGTCGAGTGCATCCTCACCACCAAATGATTGAATATCTTTAATCAGTGTGGAGAAGTTTCTTAGTACTAAGGTAGAATAATCTACCGCAGTTACCATTCTATTCTGAGATGCATATTGGAACGGAGCGTTCTGACGAATGGATTCTGTTGTTTCTTTTGCAGAACCACCAATGCCGATAGCTACCGTAGCAACATTCATTGAATAACCACTACCAGATACCGTAACTTGTGATTGGGGTTCGAACGTATTCGCAGTATTAGCAGAAGCGCCACTAGCTGCAAGATATGTTGCAGTAACCTTTGAACCAGTCTTAGGTGCAGCACCAAGAGTTGCACCGTTACCGAATGACAATTCAAAGAAACCATTAGGTGCTTCTTTGAGAATGTATATTGTAGAGTTGGCGTTAATAGTTGTCGCTTTTAGGATACTAGTATATGCAGTAAAGACCGATGAAGATGGTTGTTCATATGTACGAATGATTGCGGTATCGATATCCATTTGTGCATCAGGAATAACATACACTGCGTTGTCTTCAGCTCTAGAGACGAGGAAAGTTTTTACTCGTTCGACTCCTTCGAAAATCTTAATATTCCTACTACCAGCAATGTTTTTAAACTCATAAAGACCTGAACCATTATCTATTGCGTTAATATTTTCTTGTGTCTGAAACACATACTCCGCATCGTTCACGGTTGCATTAAACTTTAACCCACGTGGGATTTGTATCTCAGTCGTTCGGTCAGTAACACCCGCAAGGTTCAACGTCAAGTTAACAATCGCTTGAGAAGATGTCATAGAATCTGGAATGTATCCAATACCTTCGGCAAGAGATAGTATGGAACTACGCAACTGTGCGGTTCCAAGAAAAGATTCATTCAATGCGAAGTTAGCTGTCAGTGCATTATAATGTGTGTTATATGCAAGAACGTCTAAGATATTGGATAGACCAGATGCTTCGAAGTTGTAGTCCGCAAACTCTGGTTTATCAGCAAGAAATACTTTGAGGTTATTTTTAATTGCATCAAAATCTAATGATGTCGATTTTATTGTTGTTGCCATTTTATCTTAACCTTGCTAGTGTTGTAGTGAACTCAACTTCTTCTTCGGTATTAACTACCTTAAACATTATCGTTGCGTCTAAACTATTGTTGTCTGGTTGGAGGTTTACACGAACATCGATGACCTTTGCTCTTGGTTCATAGACTTCTATGTTTTCTATGATACCTCTACGTAATGTATCAGACTTACCCCTATCCGCTAGTTCAAACAACTGACCTTGGACATTTCCCCCGAAGTTTGGACGAAACGGTTTCTCCAGTCTATTTGTCATAACTAGTGTCTTGACCGCTTGTCTCACCGCAGCTGCATCCGTCTTCTTGTAGATTTCTCCACTAGTCGGTTTTGCTATAAATGCAAGGTCGATATCGGTATACTGACGTACACGACTGGTCGTTACTGACGCAGTCTGTAGGTTAGTGTCTTCTTGTGCGAACGCTCTTCGTATTGCCATAGTTCTATTTATATGACTTTTTAGTCACTTTCCTTTATTTCTATTAATTCATCTGAACTCATTAACTCATTATTAAAATAAGTCCCAACATCTCCACTAAATGAGATATCAAAGGAAGTTGGAGCTTGTGGAAACTCTAGACCAATCTGTGCAGTAATACTACCGTCTGGATTATAGTTATCATAGTCCAGATATAGTTTACCAAAATTGATATAGTCTTTCCAATACTCCGCAACATCAAACGTTTGTTCCAGATTGATTTTACCGTCTTGACCTATTACTTGATAATAGACTAAACGACCATCTGATTTCTTCTCCATGACCTCATCACCGTCATCAATATCTTTGAGGTCATAAACACCTTCTGATACAATCAAACGAATGTCATTAAAATTCTCGATATTACCATTAATGATTCTCATTGCTTCTGCTTGTAGATACAAGTTTCGTGCAATTGTTTTTCTCTTAGTCTCACTAGTCACATGATTGAATGGGGTTCTATCACCATACGCACCAAGGAACTTTGCAACAGTAATGCCTGGCGCAAGCTTGGTCAACGATGTGATGTTGGTCTTAAACTCTGGGTTATATACTGGGTCAACTAATACTATCATCTTGTGAATCTCTTTCCTCTATTTTCAATTGCATTACCAATCGATTCAAAACCAAATCTAGATGACGGAGACTTCTTCACGGTTCTACCAATGGCAGGAGGAGTCTTTGTCTTATATTCCGAATTAAGTCTTTCTTCCGAAACAAGTACACCACCAACCACACTTCTAGAAGATGAGTTCCTAAACGCAGAACGAATCTCTTGGGTCGTTGGTATCTTATCGAACACATCAAAATAATCATCGGTCAATAGGGTTTTATTCTTTAATACGTCACCACCATCGATGACTACAGTTCTAATTGAGTAATCACCATTGGTAGAATGTCCTACGACAAACTCACCATTGATTGGGCCATTACCCTGACCAGAACTGGTATATTGTTGTTCTTGAACGAATACTGGAACATGAACCGCAGCTGTTAATGCCGTTGGGACGGTGAATGTTGCAGCACCTGTCGCAGCGGTTCCTGCGGTTACTGCTGTGGTCGCAGCACCAGCATTGGTTGCCCAGAATGACCTTAATGCCAAATCACATTTGTCTGCTTGGTCGGCCGAAATTGCTTCAGATGCTTTACCAAACAATGTTCCGTAGAACGCAGCACCAGAGTTAAATGGAACCGCACCTTCACCACCCATAAAGGCGTTACCTGTGAAGTCTACCATTCGTCCACCGATTGCACCTTTCTGACCCATTACTGATACAAACTTTGCACCTGTAATGTTAGTGTTCTTACTCGTTGCAGCGAACGCTTCCTTACCCGTGAGTAGTATAGTGTCTTCAGAAGACACCTGAACATTACCTTGAACAAGAGTCTTCATATCAAACTTGACGTGTTGGTTGAAGTCTGATAACATTTGGTCAGTGCTTGTTCCAACCGTTCTAGTTGTCTTGGTCTTCTTAGTAATATACTCGGAGTTACCTGTCACGGTTGTCTTATGATTGTGTTCTATAGACTCGTTTTGACTACCAGCAACATTGACGTTATAGTTTCCACCTACGTCCACGTTATAGTCACCAGTGACTTTAAGGTTGAGATTACCTTGATACACTAGGTTACCGTTACCTTCAATGATAACCGTCTGGTCACCACCCGTAACTTCTACTTTGTTATTGACCGCAGAGATGACAAGAGTGCCATCTGCCCGCATCTCAACACCAGCACCAGTACGATGTTTTATAAGAATACGTTCACCGCCAGGCGTATCATCGTATTCGACAATATGACCCGAAGGAGTCTCTTGTACTTGATTAAACGGAAACTCGGAAGGACGTTGTTTTTCTATATTAAGAGAGACACCAACATCACCACCCCCAACATACAACTCATTAACACTAAGTCCACGAGCAGCTTTGTTGATTGAAGAACCGTAGTTATATTCTCTCTTTGGATATTCACCAGTGGGGTCTTGCATACCATCATTAGGTACACCAAGGGTATTCTCTGTACCCACTCCCAGTTTCTCCACTCGGATATCAAAATTGTCTTGTTTAGTTGTCACTATTAATCTCCGCTGGACTCAAGGGCCCTTTTGTTGACGGTTCTATCAGTTTGTTTTCTTTTCTGAATACCGATTCAACATAATCTGACACATCAAAGTATGGGTCAAGTTCATTCTCATCTACATCATTATGACCGAACACCTGACCGCCAGGATATTTCCTGTAGAAACTTCTCAAGAACTTCTCAAGAGTCGTGTACTGTTGACGAGTAAACGACTGTGCAGATTTGTAATCTGTAGGATTATCATCACCCGCAGATATATTTAGACCACCTACTAAAACGATACCTATAGAGAAAGTGTCGTGTCCATTTACCACAGCGTGGTCACCGATACGACTCACTGGACGAGCACGTTGTAGTCTACCATCTCTTCTAATGACATAGTGGTAACCAATACCGTCATGACCCAGTTCAATCTGTAGGTTGTTTATTTCAATTGCACCAATGTCTTTGTTCGTATATGTTTCGGATGCGTGAACAATAACCTCGGTCACTTCTCTCTTGACTGTTGCAAACTCAGCATCAAGTTCTTCGACAGATGCGACATAGGTAAATGTATCTTCAGGACTATTTCGACCACTCCATTTCTGGTTGTTCTCATCAATAGGTATTGCTTCGTCAAATATACCAGCATCAACAACAATTGTACCACTGATTGTAGTGTCTAGTTTTTTCATCTTACTATCGATGGTCGCAAGTACTTCGGAAGCTTCACTGATTTCTTTTTCTGGGATACCTCGTCTTCTAGCTTCATCCGTAATAGCGTTATTTAAATCGGATGCAGTTGGTTGTGGTTTCACATCCTCGAATACCTGTTTCATTGCAGCGGAAACTGTATTTGATTTGGTAACAAGTGTCTTTACTGCAGCTGCTTTCTCTGTGTCATCTCCCAAGGAGAACTGTTTCAGTATTGCCTTTCGTTCTGTTTCGGATGCAGAGACCCCGCCTGGCACTAAATTGTTAATGAAATTATTAGCAGCACCCGTCAGTCCTTCTCCTAAATTCTGTAAAACACCACCTAGTCCTTCACTAACCCTTCCATCGAACTCGTCAACAAAGTTATCAACATCATCAACGAAGTCCTTAACAACCGAAAGTTTATCGGTCAATCCTGTAGTTACGACATCACTTAAATCTGTGAATGATTTTAGTTCAGACTTTGCCTTATTGATTGTAGCTACCATACCCTGAATCTGCGTAGAGTTTACGACTTGGTCACCAACACCTTCAAGACCAGCAAAGAGTTCTCCTGTTGCGTCTTTAATACCCAATTCGACTTTGTCTTGGAACTCACCTATCTTATCATTCAAGTCTCTGATTGGTGCGAGTGCTTTTATTTCTGGTAATAGGTTACCGATACTCAATACAGACAGTGCAGCTGAAATCTTACCAAACAACCCACCACTACTACCCAGACCTGTGGCGTTCTGTGCTTCTATGATAGAAGTGAATGCAGAGATGTCTTCGAATGATTTTTTGGTTGCACCCTCGACCAATGCGACACACTCCGCAATACTCTGAGGTGTGCCATCAGATATAGCCTCCATCCCAGAATTAGGGTTGTTACACTTGATAGCAGGAAGACCTGTTAATGATGTCATATCCGTTACAATACCATCACTATCTGTTTGTGATATGTTCGGTAATTTGATTCCACTGAGACTAGGCATCTTGTCGGTTAATGCACCGATACCCGCAGTAATAACTTCTTCAGCTGAACTAGCAGACTGTCCAAGTGTTTTAATACCACCCAAGACTTCTCCGTCAACCTTACCGACTAGGGTAGATGTCTTGACGAACACCTCATCAATTGCCTTATCAGCTTTTCCTTTGAAGAGTACATTCTGTGCCTCTTTCTTTCTTGCTTCAGAAACAAGGTTGAGATTTAAGTCTGATTTCTTTAACTCTGCCATTAACCTATCCTATCCATCATACGACCAGCTGTTAATTCAATTTGTTTAGTCTTCTCAACATCACCAAGATAGTATTTTGCAATGATGTGACATATACCCTTCTCTTCAAGTCGTTTTGATTGTAACAATCTAATGTTTGCGGCCGTCTGTGAACCGTTTAGTTCGTATGCGACAAAAGATAGTTGGGTAAGAAACCTATCAAAACTAGGTGAAAACTTCTGTAAATCACTGTAACGATTTTGCGTAAAGTTCGCTAATCCTTTTGACTGGGGATTAACACTTGGTCGCATTCCCGAAGAAAAAGATAGAGCCGAGGTGAGACCAATGGATTGTTTTATAGAATATCCAAGATTCAAAAAGAATTTTACTGCGGTCTTCTCTCGTTGTAGTTTAACTAGGTTATTGATATTGCCAGTATTCTCGTTTTGTATATCGATTTCTTTTGGTTGTAGTACTTCAACAGTCCTTTCCCACAAAGTCTCTGGTTTGTTATCGTTTCCTATATCTTCCTTCTTCTGTCCAACTTGTTGACTAGTAGGAAACTCCACATGAGGAAGAGAACCCAATACGACAGGCGTCTGGGAATTCATGCCATCCATAAACATACCGAATACCAATGCGCTCGGTTGTAGTTGCGGCATTCTACCTATACCAGATACACCACCTTCTGTAGTGGGAACGACACATTGTGCCCATGGTAAGTCACTCTGAGGAATTAGTCTAGTCGATGGTGTGTGGAGACCGTGTACACGGATTCTTACCCGTCCTTCGAAACCGTATGGGGGTGATGCGTCAACAACAGTTGCAATGAACCATCGTGTGTTGTCACCATAGAACTCAGATAAAATCGGTTTCATTATGGAAGTCTCTCCAGTTTACACAGGTTCATTGACACTGTGTGTGAGGTTCCAGCAAAGGTGTGTCTTGTATCATATATGATAAAATCACCAGATTTGTTTTTGTCTATTAGGTCATCTTCGGTTGCTGCGTTCGATGACTCTACGTTATCGTTAACTACTTTTAGATTGATAACGTCACCGACCCCTGCTTTCGATACAATAAAACCCGCACCCTCTACCACAATATTTAACATATTCTTGTACAGATGATTTAGTATTGCACGACTCTCAAGTTTCTTTTTAAACTTAGTTCCGTCATGTTCATCGTGATAACTTTTATGTCTACCGTAAGTACCCGTAGAAGTGACTGTATGGTATACATGAGAGTTATACTCATCTACATTAATACCGTCTACTTTGAATTCTCGGTCAAACACACCCTGATTGGCACCTATAATACTATCACTCTGTAGTCTATCTAGGACATTCCTTATAGTGTGATGAGTCTTAAATACCTGTCCAGTGTTTAAGTTTGTGTTCTGGTATGTTGCTCCGACTGCACCCTGTCTAATAAGATTCAGTGTGTTGGCCATCTTTGATGTCTTAATTGCCTTAATTGTAAAGGTCTTTTCAAATTCGGTTTGTGATTCTGCGTTCGATACGTTTGCGGGATTGAATGTGTATGGTAACTCTTTGTTAAACGCTTTTTGTGATAACATGGAGTCCAGATTACCCAGACGTAGATTGTTGTCGTGCATTGACGCATAGGTAAAGAATGGAGAACCTGTAACCGTAGTCGCACGTTTGGTCAACCAGTTAACCGCCTCGATTGGTGATAGGTTAGGGATGATTCCTTTCATATCACTCTGTAACGGAAGCGACCTTACTCCATTGGGTAGAAATAAGTATGACAAGTCTATATCAAGATTCATCTCTGTAGCCAACAACTTAATTAGAACCTCATCAATCCTTCCATTAAAAGATTTACTAATCTTCTTCAGACTAGATAAAAATGCGTGTTCATCCAATAGTGTGAATACATAGACACTTGATTTCCCGTTGTCATTCGACTTAACCGAACGTTCGATTCCTGTCATGACAAAGGTGCGTTCAAATACTGTATCCAAATCATTGTCTACAGAAGACATCTTTATTCGAAACCTTTCGGTTCCCTGAAAGTTAATCTTATCAAACAATGCTTTGTCATCTAGTATAACAACCTGACCTGTTAGGTAGGGTTTATCCAGAGTTTCGAAGACATTGAATTCCGCAACAGAAGTTCTAATGTCGAATGAGTTTGCAGCAAAACCACCGAAACGGTCAGCCGTAATAGATGCTTCAGTTATCTTGAACTGTTGCGACTGTGATGGTTTAGACGCCATTAGGTTGCCTGTTTATGAAAGTTGTTGAACTCGGAAACGACCTTAGTGATAACATCGGGTCTTAAGACAACGATTTCTTTTAAGTCTTCGTTAGCCATGTTGAGTCTGTCCCTATATGTGACAGGTATCCAAAGCGCTGATGGGTTTGCAAAGTCGAACAACGGTAGGTCTTGGTAAACACCTTGGGAATCCATATAATGATGGATTGCATCATATTGTGTAGATTCTTTTACAAGTTGTGCGGTGTAGAAAGCACCCTCTTGACTGAGGTACTGAATACTCTCGGTTGGGCCAAAGTTGTTATCATCTACAGTATCAATAATCAATTGACCAAACTCTAAACGTCTTGCGACAATAGTTCCTACCGTATTACTAGTCGTACCAGTTACCGTAGTTCCTACAGGAAAGTTCGTTGCAATCTCATCATTCGTGGTTACTGTTCTATGCGGATACTTTGATATAGCAGTTGGAAGAATTTCGTGTGCGAGTACAGGCCATCCTTGTTGACGTATATCGTCATTTAACAAAAAGAATGTCCAATAGTAATCCGTTGTACCATATAACTTATAGGACAATGTGTCTGGTCTATCACCCGATACGATGGTGTATTGATTATAGAAAGATATGTTATCCTTTATACCATCAATCATGTCAACGTATTGGGTCAAGTCATTAAACATGACTGGTTTTTCGTTGTCACCAAATCTATATGCAACTGTATTAAAATTGCGGAAGTATTTTGTTGTCATTAGAATCCATCCTCTTCAACATCTTTTCTGTTGAGTGTTCGTGTTTCTTGGAAGGACAGCGACATCTCAATCTCTTGAAAATTACCATCAGAATGCATAGACATTGCAGTATTGTTATATGTTACACTAATATCTTTAAGAAAGCAAGGTTTAATTTTTGTTGCGATATCTTGACCGTCATACTCAACATCGATTCTAAATTTATTAGGAAACTTATAACCAATGGAGATTGAACTACCAGCAACATCTAAGTTAATGTTTTCGGGATAGAGTTCTGTTCGGAATAACTTAATAATTTCTTTTACTTCCTCAGCTTCTTTTCTAGAGGATGGATAGAACTTAAACGCAAATGCAAACTCTCTGAGTGTAACAGACTTGAACAATACACGAGTGTTTGGATTTGATGTTACGCCTGTCGCAGACCTGAATGCTCCTGATACCTCATCAGGAAAATTACTCATTATTTTTACGGTGGCAAGTTTTGCAACATCAGCGTTAGCGTTACCCGACAATCCAGAAGTCAGTGTTTTGAATCCACCCTCAATCATTCCTCTTATTGCACCTTCTCCACTCTTCAATCCAGCTTCTGCGCCTGCACCCATAGCACCTAAGTCCATATTATCATAACCAACATTATCACGGTACTGTAGTCCTACGGGAAGATATAAAGATACCTTTCTACCAACAGCCGACAATCCTTTAGGTTTAGTTACTGGTTGTGTTTTTGCATCCTCACCCTTGAACGTAGTATTTCCTGTTTGTATTTCTTCGGGGTTATCTGTACCAATAGCTGATGCAATCGCTGTTACCGCAGATTTACCAAATTCAACAACCGTAGCAAGTGCGTTACCGATATCAGTCTCCGCTTCTTCCATCACATTAAAGATAAGTCTACCTTTATAGTCATCGGCATTATTCAATGGATACTCAAGGTCTTTTAACTTTAAATTTTCTTCTACTGCCTGAGTAGGGGTACTACCAACAATCTTGCGTGGTTCTCGGCCTTCTGCTACAGCATTATTGTTTTCTGCTATCTGTCGCAATGCGATTGTCTGGTCTTCTGTTATTGGTGCCGTAGCCATGCTTACCTGTCCTATAAATACATCTATGGTTTTCTTTTATTTATAAGGTTTTTATGGCATATTCGGGCAGATACAAGGTAAAAAATCCAGAGAAGTATGAAGGTGACCACACTAAGGTTACCTATCGTTCTCTGTGGGAGAAACACGCATTTCGATGGGCGGATGATAATCCAGATTTGGCAAAGTGGTCTTCCGAAGAAGTTATTATACCATACTTATATGAAGTAGACAAGCGTTATCATAGATATTTTATGGATTTAAAGTTATCTTATAAGGATGGTAGAACGTACTTGGTCGAGATTAAACCTGAGAAGGAAACTAGGATACCAGCTGGTGACCGTAGGACTAGAAGATTCATATCGGAAAGTATGACCTATGTTAAGAATATAAATAAGTGGGAAGCTGCAAATGTGTACGCACAAGACCGAGGATGGAAGTTCGTCATATGGACAGAGAAGAACGAACCCCTGAAGAGTCTTATTCCCAAATCAACAAAACCCTTGAAACCGTTAGGCAAAACATTAAGACCTTTTAGGAAAAAACGTAAGAAATGAATCATGCTTTAATTTTGACTGGGGCTAGTTTTTCATACCCCGAAGATTATCATATTACAGAAGTACCCGTAAGGGGAACAGGGGCACATAGAATTGCCTCACATATGAGGGAGACTGGTGAGTGGGACATCGAAGTTTTAGACTTCGTAGATGCGTGGACTATCGAAGAACTAAAAGACTTTGTTGATAGTCGGGTTTCTAGTAGTACCAAGTGGATAGGGTTTAGTGTCTTCTTTACTTATTCACCTTTCAGTGAGTTGACCATTGTTACAAAACACAATGCGATAGCAAAATACGTAAAAGAAAAGTATCCGTGGATTAAGACTGTTGTCGGTGCCAATAAACTAGTGAATGTTGTACGTCATAGACATATGGATTACTATTCTATAGGTAACGGTGAACACGCAATAGTTGCCCTATGTGAGTACTTTGTCGGTAGAAATCCTGAACCTATTGTGAAGGTGATGACTAATCCACTCGACCTTATTGATATGCATGGGGTCAAGTTTAATATAATTGATTGTTTCAGGGACTATCCAGCATACCCACATAGGAATCCAAAAACCTCATATGAGGAACGAGACTTTATAAAGAGTCATGAAGTCTTGACCATGGAGTTGTCAAGAGGATGTATCTTTAAATGTACCTTCTGTGACTATGCACCGTTGGGTGTTAGGGGTGACAATAGTAGAGAGGTTGGTAACTTCAAAGAAGAACTTGTAGAGAACTATGAGAAGTGGGGTGTGACTCACTATTGTCTAGCTGACGAAACAGCCAATGCAAGTTCTGGTTACATATCAAAGTTTGCGGATGCAGTAAGAACACTACCCTTCCAACCACAGTTCCATGGATTTATTCGAGGAGACTTGTTCGTAAGACGAAAACAACAAGACTGGGATAATATGATTGACATGGGATTCACAAGTCACTCTATGGGTCTAGAGACATTCAACCATGCAGCTGGTAAGTCTATTCACAAAGGTTTCTCCCCGTTACAATTACAAGAAGGACTTCTACAGGGAGAGGAATACTTTCGAAGTAACGTTCTGCCGGGCAATCATTACACGTGTACGATATCGATGATTGCGGGATTGCCACATGAGACGTTTGAGTCTTTAGATAATACCGAGAGATGGTTGAATAAGTATTGGCAGAATCAGATTACAATGCATCCATTGTACATCTCACAACACGTTACTAATGGTATCGATGCGGTGTCAGAAATAGAACGTGACCCCTCTAAGTATGGGTACACTTACAGAGAAATGGGTCTTTATGATAAAGCGTTTATGAGATTTGCAGACCACAATGGCGAGTTTGCGTTCGAAGGTTATAGTCAGTGGGAATCACTATCAATCAAGGAAAAGTATAATCTGATTGATGTTGAAAACACTACAAAAGAAATTCTAAAAGACAGGGCAGCGGAGACAAAGAGTCTAGTATGGGTGCATCCAAGTGGAGACTATGATTATATTGACATGGTTGAATGGGCGGCAAAATTCCAAAACAACCGAGTAATAGAACTAAATAGACCAGAGAGTCAGAGTGGTTGGCATATGGGTTGGTACAAACAACACGGGTACACTGATTTACGTGAGGTCTATAACGGCAACCCACCAATCATAACATCATCCGATGTTGGCCGATATTATGATTTTATTGATAATTATAAAAAAGACAAGATGAATTGGTATAAATAGAAGTATGTCAAATATATTTAATAAATTAGAGTTACAAGCATTCCGTGCAGGAGTAACCCCCCGCACCAAGGAAAGTCGTGCGTGGTTCCAAAAGAAAGCATCTAATATGCGTTCCATCAATCGTGAAGCATTGATGAAAGAGGAACAGATAAAGAGTCGTGCGAAGAGTGGTGTTGTGGGAACAATGCAGATGTTCTTCTATGACCCCAAGACTAAGGACACACTTCCGTATTACGATTTGTTCCCCTTGGTTATTGTTGTTGGCCCTGCAAAGGGTGGGTTCTATGGATTGAACCTTCACTACCTTCCACCTATCCTTCGTGCAAAGATGTTGGATGCGTTGATGGAGACTTCGGCTAGTAACAAGACTGACGATGCAAAGTTTGCTATCAACTATAAGAAATTACAGAGTATTGCGAAGTTGCGATACTACGAACCGTGTTTCAAACATTACTTGACAGCACACGTCAAGAGTAAGTTTGCGGAAGTACCACAACCTGAGTGGGAGATTGCAACATTCTTACCAACCGCACAGTTCCGTAAGGCAAACTCTCAGAAGGTGTACTACGATTCAAGACAAAAGATAGGTAAAAGTTAATGGGATTCGCAATCGATGACTTCAAGTCACAGGTAGGTCAAGGCGGTGGTATAGCGATGGGGAATCTATATAAGATTTTCCTACCACCTATTAGGGGTGACGCAAGAGCGTTAAACCTGTTGTGTAAAGCAACATCTCTGCCAGGCAGACAAATCCTATCAAACGAAAAAACGATGGGTCTTCACACTACCAAGATGGCATACGGTTATGCAGTTGAAGATGTAACACTGACCTTTCATTGTCTTAATGATATGGAAGTCAGACAGTACTTCGAGACATGGCAGAACCTTGCGGTCAATCAAGAGACCCAAGAGATTGGTTACTTTAACGAGTACACCCATCCAGTGATTATTCAACATATTAAGAAGAGCGCATCTTTCCCCATCAAAAAGAAAAAGTTATTTGATTCTGGTAAGATACCTTCCTCTATACGTGGAAGATTACCAAGACTAGGGCCAATCGACCTTGCACAAGGCGAGTTAGATTTAAATTTGGTATTCGGTGATGATATCACTTATACTTTAGTCCTAGATAAAGCATACCCAACATCATTGAGTGCAATTGAGTTGAGTGATGACGGACAGTTACTTGAGGTTACGGTACAACTATCGTACAAGAATTGGAAGTCCAAAGACGGTGACAACAAAGGCAGCGACTTTATACAAGGTCTAGCTGGTGAGTTGATTAGAAAATTTTTATAACATATTATTATTAGAGAGAAAATATAATGGCATTACCCAAGTTAAATAGTAACCCCAAGTATGAGATGACAATCCCATCAACACAACAGGGCGTAAGATTCCGTCCATACTTAGTCAAGGAAGAGAAAGTTCTTCTTATGGCATTTGAAAGTCAAGACACGGTTCAGGCAATGAAAGCAATCATTGATACAATCGTAGTGTGTGTTGATGATAAGATTGTTGGTGCAGACCTTACCACGTTTGATGTTGAATATATGTTTACCAAACTTCGCAGTAAATCTGTAGGTGAACGAAGTAACATTAGTATTGCCTGTACGGAATGTGATGAGAAGAACGAAGTATCTATTAACATTGATGAACTTGAGATTGTACTTGACAACCCGTCACAGACTATTGAACTACAGAAAGATGTTCATGTAGAGATGGGATATCCTTCAGCGAAAGTGTTGATGGATATGAAAGAAGGCCTTTCACAGACCGAACAATTGATTGAACTAGTCATATACAGTATCAAGAAAATTATGACTGAAGACGAACAAATCGATGCAAAGGATGTGTCACAGAAAGATTTACGTGAATTTGTTGACTCAATGACGGGTGAACAGTTCAAGAACATTAGTGAATTTGTGGCGACAATTCCAACATTGACTAAAGATATTGATTTCACGTGTAATAAATGTGATACAGAGAACACACATACTTTATCGGGGTTTACTGATTTTTTTTAGTAAACCTTTCCCATGATAGTCTGATAAACTTTTATCAAACTAATTTTTCGTTAATGCAACATCATCACTATAGTTTAACAGAACTAGAAGCGATGATACCGTGGGAAAGGGAGGTATACGTTTCTCTACTTACAGATTACATAAAAGAAGAGAACGACAGAATTAAAACAGAACAAAAAAGGACAGGGTAGATAGATGGCAGAAGATATGCATCCAGCAAAGGGCTCAGGTAGAGATAGTGATTCGCAGAAGAACCTTCTGCGTAAGGTCATTAATACTCTTAATAAAAGTTCTGAAAAGGCAGAACTTGGCGCTGTCCATATTAGTGAAACTGTCACTGATAAGGTTGACGAGCTCATAGGTGTATATGTCAAGACTAATGCCAAGGATGAGAAGAAGGAGAACTCTAAAAAGGGTGACGCTGCGGAAGAAAAGAAAGAAAGAATGACCGTTTTCCAAACACTCCTTAACCTACCCGAAGCATTAAAAACTGCTGCTGGTTCTGCAAAGGACAAAGGTAGTAACCTAATGGGTTCTCTTGGCAAGAAGGTCAAAGGATTCACTGGTATGTTGGGTAAACTTGCTATGGGTGCAGGCGCAGGTATTCTTGCGATTGTTGCTGTTGCTGGTTTAATGTCATCAGGAATCATCGATGCAGAGAAGGTTAAGAAATCTGTTCTTACCTTATTGAGTATTGGTGATGAGATGTCGATGAAAGGTTTGGCAACTCTCGCATTCTTTTCGCCAGCCATGAAACGACTGGGAACGGGACTCGCTTTCTTTGGTGCTGGTAGTGCCATTGCGGGTATGTCTAACGCACTGTTGGAGAAGTTCGGTGCTGGTAACTGGGCACAAGGTGTTAAGGATAACGTCCTCACTTTACTGAGTATTGGTGATAGTGCTGGACTCAAAGATATTGCAACACTCTTAGCATTCCAACCAGCAATGATTGCGTTAGCAACGGGACTTGCTGCGTTTGGTGCTGGTAGTGCTGTCGCTGGTATGTCTGACGCACTGTTGAAGAAGTTTGGTTCTGGTGGTTGGGCAGAAACAACAAAACAGAACGTACTTACGTTATTGTCTATCGGTGATGAGTTAACTGCACCCCGAATATTAGCAATCGCTGCCGTTCCTGTCGCACTGATAGCACTTGGTGCGGGTCTTGCTGTATTCGGTGCCGGTTCTGGTATCGCATCTCTGACTACTAGTACTGACTGGGCAGACAATGTCAAGTATTCGGTATTAACCCTATTAAGTATTCCAGATGAAGCGGGTGGTAACATTGGTATGCTCGCAAGTGGCGGAACAGTGGCTATTGCACTTGGGGTTATAGGTGCGGGTCTTCTTTTATTTGGTGCTGGTTCTGCTATTAACTCTCTTGTCAAAGACACTAAATGGTCAGGACGAGTAAAGACAAATGTATTAACCCTATTATCTATTGCGGATGATGTAGGTGATGACTTTGTCAAGAAGTCAAATAGTGTTGCAACTGGACTGGCCAAGCTTGGTGGTAGTCTTGCTGTATTCGGTGTCGGCACATTTGTCTCTAGTCTTGGTGCAGCAGCATCTGGTATACTAGACTTCTTTACGCCAGGCAAAGGCCCAGTTGACATAATGTTAACACTCGCAGACCGTGAAGTAGAGATTAACAAAGCAGCAGGTGGTGTTACTAAACTTGCGAATGCAATGACTAAGTTATCTGGTATTAGTTTCAACGGTGGTAACATTGACATCGAAGGGATGTTGAATGACTTTGGTCACCTACCCGCATTACTGGATGGTCTTGCAAATGGTTCTCCTAATGGGCCCATTGAGTTTGAAACAAGTGGTATAAACAAGAAGATAGACTTTAAGAGGGGTATCCTTGACCCATCCCTGAAAGTACCAGAGATTGCGGCAACAATGAACCACGTAAACTCTGTACTTGGATTGGGGACACCAAGAAATTCAACACAACAAGCAACCTCTTCCGAGAATGCAGAGATGAAATCTGCTAGTAGTGGTGGGACTGTTGCTGTCAATACGGGAGGAAACACCACTAACAACACTAGTTCAAGTAGTGCTGTGGCAGTGGTTGACGCATCTCCTGCTACGGATGACCTAGACAGGGTTGCATAAAAAAAGGGACTCCGAAGAGTCCCCTATAACCTTTAACGGTTTATCCTAAGGCAAGGATTAGTCTTCAGCAGCTAACTTTGCAAAGTAACTCAGAGTATCATCATCACCAGCGGCAGCAGTGATACTAGGTTCAGGTGCAGAGTTCGAAACCACTGTAGGTTCCGCAGTCCTCATAGGAGCACTCTCCGCAGTCTGTGTTAATGAGTCATTCTTTACAGTACTACCCGCACCAGTCGATTGTCCTAAGACAACTTCCAAACGTCCTTTCAACTCGTCATAAGACTTGTATGAAGACGGTGCAGTGAATTCTGTCACGTCATGTAACTGATTGTAAGTCGATTCAAGTTTAGTCTCATCCGCTTCCAGTAATGGAGCTTCTGCTTTAAACTCTGACTTATCATAGTTACGATAACCCGCAACGTTACGAATCTTCAACTGGAAATCAGCACCAGACCAAAAATCAAATGGATTGATTGGAGTCTCGCCTGGAAATTCAGGTTGCATCTTATCCATAATCTTATCAAAGATTTTCTTACCGAAGTCGTAAAGGAATACTTTACCTTCGTTAGCAGGATTAGCTGGGTCATTCATGACCATGATGTTCGCAACATAGTGAAGTCTGCGTTTCTGTCTACGTGCAGTCTCTTTGTCTTCATCGATACCACTGTTCCAAAGGCGTGAATTATATTCACTCACTGGGTCATTTTGTCCGTTAAGAGTAGTCAGAGACTTCTCAACATACCATTGACCAGAAGGGCCTTTAAAGAAATGGTCGAAGTAACGTACCCAAGGTAGTTCTTGACCTTCCCCAGCAGGAAGAAAACGAACGACTGCGTAACCGTTACCACTCTCATCGACAGTGGGTTTCCAGAAACGTAAATCTTCGTATTTGTTGGTTGATTGTTTTGTACCAGACATCTCAGCTGCGGCATTCGCCAGTTTTGAAACGTCAGTACGATTGGTTTTTAAATTTGCAAAAGACATATTTTGTATTCTCCGTATATTTGCGTATTAGTTGTATTTTGAGTATTCATTATATCATAATCAAAAGGGTTTGTCAACCTTTATTTAAAGAGTAAGGTTAGCACTCTTTTCGAGAAAATTAAGTTTCATTGCTTCTAACTCAATCTTCTCTTTGACAGATGTCGCAATGTATTTTTTGACATCCTCAATCTCTAGGTTATTCTCATCACAGAGATAAACCGTTGCATCCATATAACTCATGGACTTTGTTCTTACACAGTCTTCCACCATCTTGGTGAATTTCTTTTTATTCATGAAGTTTGATTCCTCGTTAGAAGAATCTACCCCACCTACTATCATATCAAGTTTCATCATCAACCTCTTCGTTGTCATTATTTATAGGAACGTGAATTTCCCTTTTGTACATATTCGCATACTCTTTATCGTTTGCGAATTCTTCTTCCAGTTCACGAGTCCATACTTGTGCAATATCTGGATACCAAGTGTCGTATTGGCGCTTTGCCGTTCCGTCACTATAGTATGCCATTGCGATACACACTTTCTGTATTCGTCCTTCACGTTGTTCACCATAACGAAAGTCACACCATATACCACCACTCAGATACTTCTTCATGTTAGTTATATATGTATTGAGGTCAATGTAGTCCGCACGTTCCTTAGAAACTTTGGAGTTCTTATAACTACTCATCGACTTAAGTTGAAGTTGATTGGCCTTCAACCACTCTTTAACTTTCTTCCAGTGTAAGAAATGGTCTTCGGGCAAATCTCGTATGTCTTCATGTACAGACTTACTTCCATCTGCCCCTCGAGCTTCACGTGCCTTAGCAAGACGTTCAATCGCTGCCTTCTTCTGTTCCTCAGACATAGGTTTGCGTTTAGTCTTAACTTTTTTACGTTCGAAACCAAGTTCTTTCAGACCAGCGAGTTTCTTCGCTTCTCTGGTTTTACTTGCTTTCTCTGATGCTGTTAGTTTCTTGGCCATATATTATATAGTATATATTAAACTGCGGTAAATGTCAAGAGCGAATCAACACGGAATGAACGCCAATCTGCTACATCTAAGTCAAATACACGAACCGCAACTTGGTTCTTCTCAGTGTTTGCATTAGAATCAGTCTTAGGCATCTTTTCAACTGGTATATAATCTTCTACCAGAGTAGCTCGCATCTCACGTACTGCACCATCTTTTACTTTTGTAAACGATAGGTTCACGATACCTAGGCGTAGGGTGTTAATAATTTCTTCATAAGTCATTTCATTCTCCATTAGGGTTTTCCAATATGTGAGGGGCGAGTTCCGCAAGGTCATCTAGATACATATCCCAAGGGTAGTGTCGAAGGCAACTTGATGCCATCTTACGTATCTCAGTCATGTTATCTCTTTTGTATATACCTCTAGGGTTCTGCAATTCTTTTAGAAAGGTTGCAGTTCTCTTAAGGGCATAATACCGTTCATCGGGCATAGTCATTAGGCTACTCCTTCCGAAAACCATAGTGGAGTCTCAACGTTCTTCCACTTTGCGAATTCTACCTTCTCGTTTATATAGTAGAAACGGTATGCTTCTACAGGGTCTTCACGTTTGCAATACTCAGGCATTGCTTGTGCGAATTTGGTAAGTCTTACGACTTGTTTAATATTACGTGGTGCAAACCACAGGTAACCACCTAACT
>Ga0209092_10000510_pt1 | contig 38416 bp, 37 predicted proteins | sample FraStrMetagenome_FD_187446 | JGI IMG/M metagenome (GOLD analysis project Ga0209092, IMG submission 187446) | Marine eukaryotic phytoplankton communities from Arctic Ocean - Fram Strait ARC3M Metagenome (SPAdes) (version 2) | ecosystem: Environmental > Aquatic > Marine > Oceanic | place: Fram...
TAAAATCGACTTCTTTTAGAATTCTAATGGCTCTAAAAGTCATGTCTTCTAAGTTACCAATGGGTGTTGGGACTAAATATAGTTTCATTTTTAATAATCATTTATCAGCTATCAATGCTCAAAAAAATGAGAACTAATAGCTGTTTTTTGTTAAATTGTATCGTAGGTTTCTACAGTAATAGCTGCAATAACATCTCCTGTATGTTTAATACCTAAAGGTTCAAATAATACAATATGTACTTCTTCTTTTGCAATTGGTTTGTGTTCTGTTCCTTTGGGCACAATATAAAACTCTCCTTCATTTAATGTGATGGTTTTATCCCGTAATTCGATGTCTAAAGAACCTTTTATTACCATAAAAAGTTCATCTTCATCATCGTGTTTATGGAATACAAACTCACCTTTTAGTTTAGCTAGTAAAATCTGCTGTCCGTTTAACTCGCCTACTTTTTTTGGGGACCAAAAATCTGAAAATAATTTAAACTTCTCTTGAATATTAATTATACTCATAAAGACAAATTTACAAAGAATTGAACAAATTCTATGTTGCTGATTGCAGCAATTGTTTGCCCTCTTTTCTGTTTTAAAAAAGCGCGTGCTGAAAGCGGGGTATTTCTTCCGAATTTTCAGAATAGAAATGAACGACTAAAAGATTCATATTAACTTGAAAATGTTTAGTTTTGTAGCTTAAATTTTCAATAGAAATGTATAGAAGTCATTCTTGTGGCGAGTTAAGAGCATCGCACATAAATACAGAGATAACTTTAGCGGGTTGGGTACAAAAAACGCGTGATAAAGGTTTTATGATTTGGGTAGATTTGCGAGACAGATACGGAGTTACACAGTTAATTTTTGATGAAGAGCGCACGCCAACAGAAATGATGGAGAAAGCAAAATCTTTAGGGAGAGAGTTTGTAATACAGGTAACTGGAACAGTAATAGATAGAGAATCTAAGAATTTTAAAATGCCTACAGGAGCCATTGAAGTCTTGGTTTCTAAGTTAGAAATTTTAAATACTTCTATTACGCCACCATTTACAATTGAAGATAAAACGGATGGAGGAGAAGACATTCGAATGAAATATAGATACTTAGATATTCGAAGAAACCCTGTAAAAGAGAGTTTAATTTTTCGTCATAAAGTATCGATGGAAGTAAGAAAATACTTGTCTGACCAAGAATTTATAGAGGTAGAAACGCCGTATTTAATAAAGTCTACGCCAGAAGGTGCAAGAGATTTTGTAGTACCTTCTAGAATGAATGAAGGTCAGTTTTACGCATTACCACAATCTCCACAAACCTTTAAACAATTGTTGATGGTTGGTGGAATGGACAAATACTTTCAGATTGTAAAATGCTTTAGAGATGAAGATTTACGTGCAGACAGACAACCAGAATTTACGCAAATAGATTGTGAAATGGCGTTTGTAGAGCAAGAAGATATTTTAAATATTTTTGAAGGATTAACACGTCACTTGTTAAAAGAAGTGAATAATGTGGAGGTGGAGAAATTCCCTAGAATGTTATACGATGACGCAATGCGTTTGTATGGGAATGACAAACCAGACATTCGTTTTGGAATGGAGTTTGGCGAGCTAAACGAAATTACACAACACAAAGATTTTGGCGTTTTTAACAGCGCAGAATTGGTAGTTGGTTTCGCTGTTCCTGGTGGAAATACTCATACAAGAAAAGAAATAGACAATATTATAAAATGGGTTAAGAGGCCACAAGTGGGAGCTTTAGGAATGATTTATTGTCGTGTGAACGAAGATGGAGCTTTTAAGTCTTCTGTAGATAAATTCTATGATCAAGAAGATTTAGCAAAGTGGGCTGAAAAAACCGGAGCAAAAGCAGGAGATTTAATCTGTGTGTTATCTGGTGATACGAATAAAGTAAGAGCACAATTATCTGCTTTACGTATGGAGTTTGCAGAGCGTTTAGGTTTAAGAGATCCGAAAGTATTTGCGCCTTTATGGGTAATCGATTTTCCATTATTGGAATTAGATGAAGAAACAGGGCATTATCATGCAATGCATCACCCTTTTACTTCGCCAAAACCAGGGCAAATGGAATTGTTAGATACAGATCCTGGAGCCGTAAAAGCAAATGCATATGATTTGGTTTTAAATGGAAATGAAATTGGTGGCGGTTCTATTAGAATACACGATAAGCAAATGCAAGCAACCATGTTGCGCCATCTAGGTTTTTCTGACGAAGACGCAAAAGCACAATTTGGGTTTTTAATGGATGCGTTTGAATATGGTGCACCACCGCATGGAGGTTTGGCTTTTGGGTTGGATAGATTGGTTGCTATTTTAGGCGGCCAAGAAACGATTAGAGATTTTATTGCGTTTCCAAAAAACAATTCTGGACGAGATGTAATGATCGATGCGCCTGCCTTTATTGATGATACACAATTAAAAGAATTAAGCTTGAAATTAGATATTCAAGAATAGAAATTACTGTTTTAAATATTTAGACTTCACGGGTTTGTAAGATTTGTGAGGTCTTTTTTTATCTAATTTTTTTAGTACTTTTAAACTATGAAAAATACCATCCTACTTTTAGTATTGTTTATTTCAATTGCTTCATTTGCCCAAAAAATTACAGGAGACAAACTTTTAGAAAAGTCAATTAACTTTCATGACCCAACTGGGAATTGGGAAACCTTTCATGGCGAACTTGTTGTTATTATGGAAACACCAGAAGGTACTCCAAGAAAAAGCAAAATAAAAATAAACTATCCATCGCAATATTTTTCAGTAGAAACAGCAAGAGACAGTATCGTTACAAAACAGATTGTAAATAAAGAAGTTTGCAGTTTTGCCATTAATGGAATCACAAATCTATCTGAGGAATTAATAGAGAAATATAGTTTGAATTGTAAACGTGCAAAGATGTTTAAAAACTATTACACCTATTTATACGGCTTACCAATGAAATTAAAGGATGAAGGCACTATTGTTGATCAAACAGTAACAACGATAACTTTTAAAGGAAAGGAATATTTGGTTTTAAAAGTGAACTATTCTAAGGAAGTAGGTAAAGATACTTGGTACTTTTATTTTGATCCTAAAACATATGCTATGGAAGTATATCAGTTTTTTAAAGAAGCAAAAAATAGCGGAGAATATATTTTACTATCAGGTTTAGAAACTATCAATAATATTAAGATGCCTAAAAATAGAGCTTGGTATTATAACAAAGATGATGGTTATTTAGGAACAGATATATTGTCATCAAAGAAATAATTATAAATGCCAACAAAAAAAAATATATATAAAAATATATTAATTTGGAGATATAAGTACATCTCTCAACGTCAGTTTATTTATATTTTAAGTATTCTGGTTGGTTTTTTATCTGGTGTTGCAGCGCTTATTTTAAAAAATTTAACACACTTTTTCCAACACCTTTTAGAAGGTAATTTAGTGCGCTATTATCACAATGCCTTTTACTTTGTATTCCCTATAATAGGACTTACTATTGTTTATTTTATTATAAAATTTATTCTAAAAGAAAAGGTAGATCATGGTATTCCATCTACACTTTTTGCTATTTCTAAGCGCAAAGGAATTATAAAACGTAAAAAAATGTTTGCATCTATATTAACGGCCCCCATAACTGTAGGTTTTGGTGGTTCCGTGGGTTTAGAAGGCCCAACCGTGGCAACAGGTGCAGCAATAAGCTCTAACATTGCGCGCTTATTTCACTTGAATCAAACTACTAGAAGTTTATTAATTGGTTGTGCTGCTGCTGGTGCATTATCTTCCATCTTTAAGGCGCCCGTTGCTGCAATTATTTTTGCTATTGAGGTATTTAGTCTAGACTTAACAATTGCCTCGATGTTGCCGTTGCTTTTAGCATCTTTATCTGCTATTATTACGTCGCACTTTTTCTTCGGATCAGATGTCTTACTTCCTTTTAAATCAGTAGCTATTTTCTCAATAAAAGAGGTTCCTTTTTATATTATTTTAGGAATAGTAACTGGTTTAACCTCTGTCTATTTTACAGAAGTATATGATAGGGTTCAGAAATTTTTCGATAAAATAGATTCTCCAATAAAACGCATGCTAATTGGCGGAACGTGTTTAGGTATTTTGGTTTATTTTATTCCGCCTTTATATGGTGAAGGCTTTGAGGTTATTAATAATTTAATTGCCGGAAACCCTGAGGAAGCCTTAAAAAATAATTTCATGCATTTAGATTTAACTAATGTTTGGATTGTTATCCTTTTACTAACGGGTTTGGTTTTTTTTAAAATTATTGCAAGTGCCTTGACCTTTGGTGCTGGCGGTGTTGGAGGTATTTTTGCACCAACCTTATTTATGGGGAGTATTTTAGGTAATGTGGTGGCGAAAATTATAAATAATACCGGACTTTCTACTATCTCTGAAAGTAACTTTACCCTGGTTGGTATGGCTGGTTTAATGGCGGCTGTTTTGCATGCACCACTAACTGCAATATTTTTAATAGCAGAGGTCACTGGAGGTTATGGCCTTTTTATTCCGCTAATGATAACGGCTGCAATTTCTTATTCTCTTGCAAAATATGTGCATCCTTATTCTGTGTATGCAATGGAATTAGGTAGAAAAGGAGAATTGATTACCCATGATAAAGACCATGCAGTTTTAACTTTAATGGAGATAGATAAAGTTATAGAAAATAATTTTATTGCTGTCTATGCGAATATGAGTTTGGGTGAAATGATAAAAGAAGCAGTGGCGAAATCGAACAGGAATATTTTCCCTGTAGTAGATCAAGAAAGTAATAGGCTATTGGGTATTATTTTGTTAGATGATATTAGACCTATTATGTTTGACCAGACTTTATATAATAAGGTAATTGCAAGAGAAGTAATGCAAAAACCACCAGAAGTCATAGTTGTTGGAAAAGACAGAATGACAGATGTTATGAAGAAGTTTCAAAAAAGTGGTGCATGGAATTTACCAGTTATTGAAAATAATAAATATATTGGTTTTATTTCTAAGTCTAAGTTGTTAACAGCTTATAGAAATAAATTAATCGAAGTTACTAGTTAAAGAAAATAAATTAAAATGAGAACAAACAATTTTACTCAAAATATGTTAAAGAAGTCTAACGCCGAGTTAGAAAATATTTTAGAAGATAAAAAGACATACACAGATGAAGCGATACAAGCAGTAATTTGGGAGTTAGAAAATAGAAATATCATTGAAAAAGGCTCCATTACTCACAATCCAGTTATTTTAGAAAAAGATGTTTTATTCGAAGAAAAAGAATTGGACACAGCCTATCATGAAGCTTCATCTGAAGCAACGGTCTTCCCAATTTTATACTCAAAAAGAGCAATACAGGGATTTACTATCTTTTTTAGCACCTTATTTGGTGCTGTTTTATTAATGAGTAATTTAAAAAAAATGAATAAACCAAAGGCAAGAGTTGAAGTGCTTGTTTTCGCGATTTCCTATACCTTTCTAACCATTATACTTTTAGACTACCTTCCAAAAACATTTTTTCTAACAATACTTTTCAACTTAGTTGGGTATGCTGTTTTAGTGGAATATTTTTGGAATAAAAATTTGGGCAAAGAGCTACAGCACCAAAAGAAGCAAATTTCTAAGCCATTAATTATTTCATTTGCAATTTTAGTGCTTTTGGTACTTCTTCAATTTTACATAGTACTTTAGGGTAATAGAAAGATTTAAACCCCATTAAGAACCCCATTTTTCTTTAAGAGAAATTAATTCTTTTTGAGACTTTATAACAGACTTTTGATTTATCATACCTGTTTTTAGACAGGTATAAAGTAAAAAAGTAATTTCTAAATCTTCGGAATTTAAAAGTAAAACGTTGCTGGTGTTTTCTTCAAAAGATTCAGCAAAAGCATCATTTATTTCTGCTATTTTAACCCCGTTTTTAAAAATCGATTGCTTCTGAAAATAATGAATTTGAACCTCATAAAGATCGGTATCTAATTGTAATTTAAAAATAGAATTTGCAGTATTACTAGAAATTAAAACAAGACTTTCTTTATTTTTAGGTGAAATATTATAAGACATTCTCCATTTCCAAAATTTAAATTTTTTAGTAATGGTGTATATAATTTCATTTTCTAAATTATAAATTTCAGAAGTAGTTTTTCCAAACTCTAAAAACCAACTTGCTTTATATTTTAGCGTATCTGAATTATTATAAGCCTTTAAATTATTGTTAGAATGGTCTATTTTGTAATTTATTTTTTCCATAGTATTTTTTAAAAAATTAAAGATATAACTTTTGTAGTTTTGCAATATGAAATTAGCGTTAAAAATAATGTTTATTGTCTTTTTAGTTTGGATGGGGGTAGGAGCGTATTTAGTAAATACAGAGCATGAAAAAGCACAGATTGTAATGGGTTTAGGTATTTTATATCTCGCATTTTTATTTATGCCTTTCTTTATCTATTACAGATATAGAGACGGTAAATACAAGAAATATATTTTAAATGATCAAAAGTTAAGAGATGCTTTTAGTCAACAAGGAAAGAAGTAGTAATTATTTTTATTATTCATTTTACCTTTAGTATTTGTTACCGCCGTTTTATGTCTCAAAGAGAAGAATAGTTCGTACTTTTGTAGTCTATGATAGACGCAAAAGAAGCAATTTCTGAAAAGGCAGTTTTAATTGGTGTAATTACGCAACAACAGAATGAAACCCAGTCTAATGAGTATTTAGATGAGTTAGATTTTTTAACATCTACGGCTGGTGGAGTTACCGTAAAACGCTTTGTTCAGAAAATGGAAAGACCTAACCCTAAAACTTTTTTAGGAGTTGGTAAGCTAGATGAAGTAAGAGCTTATATAGAATCTAACGGTGTTGGTACCGCTATTTTTGATGACGAGTTATCGCCAGCACAAATACGAAATATAGAAAAAGTTTTAGATTGTAAAATTTTGGACAGAACCAATTTAATCTTAGATATTTTTGCACAAAGAGCGCAGACGAGTTCAGCAAAAACACAAGTAGAGCTGGCACAATGTCAATATTTATTACCTCGTTTAACAAGACTTTGGACACACCTTGACAAACAAAAAGGTGGTATTGGAATGCGTGGACCGGGTGAAACAGAAATAGAAACAGATAGACGTATTATTCGTGATAAAATAGACCTTCTAAAAAAGAAATTAAAGACCATTGATAAACAAATGGCTGTTCAGCGAAAAAATCGCGGTAAAATGGTACGTGTTGCCCTAGTTGGTTATACCAATGTTGGAAAATCTACCTTGATGAACGTTATTAGTAAAAGTGATGTTTTTGCTGAAAACAAATTATTTGCAACTTTAGATACAACGGTTAGAAAAGTAGTTATTAAGAACATTCCGTTTTTAATGACAGACACTGTAGGTTTTATTAGAAAACTGCCAACACAATTAGTAGAATCTTTTAAATCTACCCTAGATGAGGTTAGAGAAGCAGATTTATTATTGCACGTTGTAGATATTTCACATCCAAATTTTGAAGATCATATTGCTTCTGTAAACGGAGTTTTAGCGGACATTAAATGTGCAGATAAAACAACTGTAATGGTTTTTAATAAGATTGACGCATATGTTCACGAAACCATAGAGGAAGACGATATTGTTACAGAAAGAAGTAAATTACATTATACGCTAGAAGATTGGCAAAAAACTTGGATGAATGATAAAAATGAAACTTCTATTTTTATTTCTGCTTTAAATAAAGAAAATTTAGAAGAGTTTAAGGATACAGCATATAATGAAGTGAAGAAAATTCACATCGAACGTTTTCCTTATAACAACTTTTTATATGATGAATATAAAGAAGAGTAAATATTTTTTTTTTTAAATGTAAACTAATAAAGTTTATACTAGATTTTCTTGTGACATAATTCTTTTAAGAGAACCTTATCTATTAGTAACTAATTAAATTTAGTAAAAATTGTTAATATGTCTTTTTTTTGTGAAAATTATAGTTCACACCTAAGCCGAAAAGCTGTCTAAATTGAATTTTAGAAGAAGAATTATCATCGATTATTGTATGAAAGGTGATGTGCATTTTAATATGGCTATTTACTTTAAAACGAATGTTTGTTTGATAATCTAAATCTACATTACCAAAATTAGCTAAGTAATCCGAATACATTGTTATAATATTTTCCATTTCAATATTTTTCATAACACGAAATTTATAATACCCAGATAGGTTAAAACCTAAACTAAACGATGTGTTCTTACCTTCTTCAACACCAAATTTTCCAGAAAAAAAATCATTTACAAACGTATATCTCGCGGTCGCTGGCGCAATATTTAAGCTTAATTCGTCAGATTTTTTAAATAACATTCCTGGTCCAAAAGTTAAATAAGCAGGTGCTAAAAATCCTGAAACCATTGATTTGGGCTCTTGCTTATAGTCGAAACCTTTTGTGTACTGTGTTTTAAAGTTTCCAATAAAGGATAAAAACCAGTTGGTGCTAGTTTTCAAACCTAACAGCGTGTTTAATTCGAAACGGTCATCTGTTTTTCGATACCCTTGTTCACTAACATAACTAATACCATATCCTGTAATTATTCTGGTATCCCAATTTATATTTTCCTTTTTGTAGTTAAAATCGTAGTTCAAGTTAATATTTCCTGCTACCGTGTTTTGTCCACCAGAGGCCCAATTAGAAAAAGAAGATTGATTAAAGATAAAAGCAAGCCTTCCATTCACTTTCCATTTTGGTTTTAATATAGTATCTTTTTCCTTGTCTTGTGAATAAGAATTTGATACTAAGAGTAAGCATAAAATAGGGAGAATTCTGTTCAAGGTAAATAAATTTAAATGGGTAATATCATTTTTTAGACTTGTATAGAGGTACTGTAGAGCATGCCTCTCCAAAAAGAATAGATTTAGCAATAGGTTGTAATTTAGCAATTAAGAATGCAAATGCAGAATTAGGTATTGGTTTTTCTGCACACCCTTTAATTATTACAGGGCAATCTGTAAAATCTGTAAAATCTACAAAACTTAATAGCTCTTGATATAAAACAGTTTCTAACAATTCCAAATCTCCAACAACAACTTTTTTTGCAAAGGGTGCAGCTTCTGCAGCAATTAGCATAAAAGCCCAAGAAGGTATAATTGCCTCTACAGAGCAAGTTATGGCAACAAAAGAATTTTTATACTGAGACCAGTCATGTTTTATAACAGATGCTCTAAAGTCTTTTTCTTTTAAAATAAGGTCTTGAAATAACCAATCTTTAATGTCAAATAAAACCCTATTGCCTTCAGGATAAATTTCCTCAAGATCAAATGTTTTTAATTTGCTACTTGCTACTCTATTTATAATTTCTTCTGCCATTTTTTAAATTGGTTTCAAAGTTTTCATTTTGCTAAAAGCTAAAAGCTAAAAGCTAAAAGCTAAAAGCTAAAAAATCTAAAGCATCCCTAATTCTAATTTTGCCTCTTCGCTCATCATTTCAGACGTCCAAGTTGGGTCGAATGTAATTTCTACTTCACAACTATTAATTTCCTTTAAAGATTTTACTTTTTCTTCAATATCTACAGGTAGACTTTCTGCAACTGGGCAATTAGGTGATGTTAATGTCATTAAAATTTTTGCATTGTTATCATCAGATACAAAAACATCATAAATTAAGCCTAATTCGTAAATATCTACAGGAATTTCTGGATCATAAATAGTTTTTAAAACATTTATAATTTTATCTCCAATTTCTTCTAGTTCTTTATCTGTCATGATTTTTGTTCTTAATTAGCTAATTTTGTTTGTTGCGCAATGGCGTACATTTTTATTTGTTTCACCATAGAAACCAATCCATTTGCTCTTGTAGGACTTAAATGTTCTTTTAATCCAATTGCATCTATAAAGGTAGTTTCTGCACTTAAAATATCCATTGGTTTCTGTTCAGAGAAAACGCGCAACAATAATGCTACAATGCCCTTTGTTAAAATAGCATCGCTGTCTGCAGTAAATTTTATTTTATCAGTATCTAATTCAGAGTACAACCAAACCTTCGATTGGCAACCTTTTATTAGATTTTCATCTAATTTATATTGGTCTGAAATAATAGGCAAAGATTTTCCAAGCTCTATAATATACTCATAGCGTTCCATCCAATCATCAAACATAGAAAACTCGTCAATAATTTCTTCTTGTATTTCTGTAATAGTCATTTTTAAAACTTATTTTTGCGCTTTTAAAAAGCGCTTTTTTGTATAAAGCAAAATTACGTATAAAATCTAAGAAATGAGTAAATTATTAGCAGTGGGTACTGTGGCTTTTGATGCTATTGAAACACCTTTTGGTAAAACAGATAAAATATTAGGAGGTTCTGGAACTTTTGTAGGTTTGGCAGCTTCTCAATTCGGAGTAGAGACCGGTGTTGTTTCCGTTGTTGGAGGAGATTTCCCAGCTTCTTATTTAGAAATGATGAATTCTAAAGGTATTAATACCGATGGAATTGAAGTGGATAAGAACGGCAAAACATTTTTTTGGAGCGGAAAATATCATAATGATATGAATTCACGCGATACGTTAGTCACAGAATTAAATGTTTTAGAAACATTTACTCCAATTGTACCAGAAAAATTTAAAGATGCTGGTATTGTAATGTTAGGAAATTTACATCCTTTAACACAAGCTTCTGTTTTAGATCAAATGATAGAAAGACCAAAATTAGTGGTTTTAGATACTATGAATTTTTGGATGGACATTGCGCTAGATGATTTACACACGGTTTTAAAAAGGGTAGATGTAATTACCATTAATGATGAAGAAGCAAGACAGTTATCTGGAGAGTATTCTCTGGTAAATGCGGCTAAAAAGATTCATGAAATGGGACCAAAATATGTAGTAATTAAAAAAGGAGAACATGGTGCTTTATTATTTAGCGGAGAAAAAATGTTTTATGCACCAGCTTTACCATTAGCAGAAGTTTTTGACCCAACAGGAGCAGGAGATACGTTTGCTGGAGGTTTTTGTGGTTATTTAGCAAAAACAGAAGATATTTCTTTTGAAAACATGAAGTGTGGAATTATTTATGGTTCTAATTTGGCATCTTTCTGTGTAGAAAAATTTGGCACAGAGCGCATGCAAGAGCTTACGAAAGATGAAGTTAAAGAGCGCTTGCAAGCTTTTAGAGAATTAACACAATTTGATATAAAATTATCTTAAATTTAATCCGCAGTTTCGACTGCGGATTTTTTTTGAAACAACCATAGATTAACAACAACTCAATACACTAAAAACAACACAAAATGAGTGACGCGATTAAACACGAATGCGGAATTGCACTTGTTAGATTAAAGAAACCTTTACAGTTTTACAAGGATAAATACGGTTCTGCTTTTTACGGAATTAATAAGATGTATTTATTAATGGAGAAACAACACAATCGGGGTCAAGATGGTGCTGGTTTTGCAAGTGTAAAATTTAACGTAGCACCAGGTACTAGGTATGTAAGTAGAGTTCGTTCTAACCAATCGCAGCCAATACAAGATATTTTTGCGCAAATAAATGATCGTTTAAACGGTGTTTTAGAGCAAAATCCAGATAAAAAAGACGATGTTGCTTGGCAAGAAGAGAACATGCCATATATAGGTAACTTATTTTTAGGACATGTTAGGTATGGTACTTTTGGTAAAAACAGTATCGAAAGCGTGCATCCATTTTTACGGCAGAGCAATTGGCGTCATCAAAATTTAATTGTTGCAGGTAATTTTAATATGACTAATTCTAAACAATTATTAGAAGAATTGGTAGAGTTGGGCCAGCATCCAAAGGAGTTTACAGATACAGTAACCGTAATGGAGAAAATTGGTCATTTTTTAGAAGAAGAGGTTTCTAGTTTATATCAACAAGCAAAAATAAAAGGATTCAATAAAAAAGATGCTTCCCCATTTATTGAAGAGAATTTAGACCTACAAAATGTATTAAGTAGATCTGCAAAAAATTGGGATGGTGGTTATGCATTAGCTGGTTTAGTTGGACATGGAGATGCTTTCGTTTTGAGAGACCCAAACGGAATTAGACCTACATTCTTCTATGAAGATGACGAGGTTGTAGTGGTTGCATCAGAAAGACCAGTAATACAAACTGTGTTTAACTTAAAGATTGATGATGTTCAGGAATTGGAAAGAGGGCATGCTTTAATTATAAAAAAGAACGGTAAAACTTCTATAGAAAAAGTACTAGAGCCTAGAGAAAAGAAATCATGTTCTTTTGAACGTATTTATTTTTCTAGAGGAAGTGATGCTTCGATTTATGAAGAACGTAAAAACTTAGGAAAATTAGTATTTCCAAAGATTTTAAAATCTATTAACTCTGATATTTCTAATTCTGTTTTTTCATATATACCAAATACGGCAGAAACGTCTTTCTACGGAATGACAGAGGCTGCTGAAGATTTATTAAATGAGCAAAAAACAGCAAAAATTTTAGCTGGTGGTACAAAATTATCTGCTAAGAGGGTAACAGAAATTTTATCTGAAAGAGCTCGTTTTGAAAAAATAGCGATTAAAGATGCGAAACTAAGAACTTTTATTGCAGACGATAGTAGTAGAGATGATCTGGTAGAACATGTATATGACATTACATATGGTGTTGTAAAACCTACAGACAATCTTGTAATTATAGATGATAGTATTGTTCGTGGAACAACATTAAAGAAAAGTATTATTAAAATTTTAGACAGACTAGAGCCTAAAAAAATAGTAGTAGTTTCTTCTGCACCACAAATTAGATATCCAGATTGTTACGGAATAGATATGGCTAGAATTGACGCATTTATTGCTTTTAAAGCAGCAATAGAGCTTCTAAAAGATACAAAACAAGAAAATATTATAGAGGCAGTTTACCAAAAGTCCAAAGCACAACAAGGTGAAAAGGATGAGGATATTATAAATTTTGTGAAAGAAATTTATGTACCTTTTGCAGTAGAAGAAGTTTCCGCTAAAATTGCTGAAATGTTAAAAACTAAGGATATTAAAGCAGACGTTGATGTTATTTATCAAACTGTAGAAAACTTGCACATTGCATGTCCTGATAATTTAGGAGATTGGTATTTTACAGGAAATTATCCAACACCAGGAGGAAATAGAGTAGTAAATGAAGCTTTTATTAATTTCTACGAAGGAAATGATAAAAGATCTTACTAAGTAAGAAATAAAAAAGTCCAATAAAAAAGCATCCAATAATTTGGATGCTTTTTTTATTTATAAATTGAAATAATTTACTTTGCTTCCGAGTATCTTTTTGAAACTTCGTTCCAGTTAATTACGTTAAAAAATGCATTAATATAATCTGGTCTTCTGTTTTGGTAGTTTAAATAATAAGCATGTTCCCAAACATCTAATCCTAAGACAGGAGTTCCTTGACAAGTAACACCTGGCATTAACGGATTGTCTTGATTTGGTGTAGAACAAACTTCTACTTTACCACCTTTATGAACACACAACCATGCCCAACCAGAACCAAATTGAGTTGCAGCAGCATTCGAAAAAGCTTCCATAAAACCCTCTTCAGAGCCATAAGCAGCTTCAATAGCATCTTTTAATTCTCCAGATAAAGATCCTTTATCCTCTGGACTCATTACTTTCCAAAATAAAGAATGATTGTAAAAACCACCCCCATTATTTCTTACGCCACCATTGCTCATATCTAAATTAGCTAGAATATCCTCAATAGATTTTCCTTCTAATTCTGTTCCTGCAATTGCTCCGTTTAATTTTGTTGTATATCCGTTGTGATGTTTACTATGGTGTATCTCCATAGTTCTTGCATCAATATTAGGTTCTAAAGCGTCATACGCATATCCTAATTCTGGTAATTGAAAAGCCATATTTTTTATTTTTAAATTCTTATTACATTTAACACTACAAACTTACTTAATAAGAAGCAGTTTTACAAAAGATTCCTCTTTTGTTATTTTATAATAGTATCAATAAGATTTATTCGCCAAATTTTAGCATAAATTCTTCCACTTTAGCTACCATGTTTTTACTTCCACAAATAAAAGGCACCCTTTGATGTAATTCCGTGGGTGTAACATCCAGGGTTCTTGTATAACCGTCAGATGAGGTTCCATTGGCCTGTTCTGCAAGAAAAGCCATTGGATTACATTCATACAGTAAGCGTAATTTTCCGTTCGGATTCCTAGAGCCTTTTGGATACATATAAACGCCACCTTTGATCATATTTCTATGAAAATCTGATACTAAAGAACCAATATATCTGCTGGTGTAAGGCCTATCACCCTCCTCTTCTTGGCAGTATTTTATGTATTTTTTTATTCCTAAAGGGAAATCCATATAATTCCCTTCATTTACGGAGTAAATAGTGCCATCTTTTGGGAAGGTCATATTTGGATGGGATAAATAAAACGTACCAATTGCTGGGTTTAAAGTAAAACCATTTACACCGTCTCCTGTGGTGTAAACTAGCATTGTAGATGTGCCGTAAACAACATAACCTGCAGCAACTTGTTCGCTACCTTTTTGTAGAAAATCCTGTAATTTTACTGGAGTTCCAATGGGTGTAACTCTTCTGTATATAGAAAAAATTGTTCCCACTGAAACATTAACATCAATATTAGAAGAACCATCTAAAGGGTCTATTAAAACAATGTATTTATTCTGATTATTTTCATCTTGACTATTAATCGTAATAAAACTATCTTCTTCTTCACTTGCAATTCCGCAAACAATATTTCTATTGCTTAATGTTTGAATAAATTTATCATTGGCATAGATATCTAGTTTTTGCTGCTCCTCACCTTGAATATTTGTGTCGCCAATAGTTCCAACAATATCGACTAAACCGGCCTTATTTACTTCATGATTTACAACTTTTGCTGCCAATCTTATAGAGTTGATTAATCTAGAAAGTTCACCAGAAGTATATTTAAATGAGTCCTGGTTTTCAATAATAAATTCTCCTAATGTTTGATTTTTATTTCTCATCTATTTCATTTAAAAACTGGTACAAAGATGCTCTTTTATTTAATTAACTACAACGATTTCGTGATGGATTTTAGACTATTTTAGTATCTTTTTAAGTGAATTTTAAACAATTTAAAAATTACCGTATAAAATAGCGAAATATTTTTCTGCGAAATCTAAAAAACTATCTTTGACTTAAATTAAAAGAACATGGACTTTAAAGTTAGGTTAGGAAAAAAAGAGGATATGCAAGCTGTATTTAATTTAATTACAGAATTGGCATTATTTGAAAAAGAACCAGATGCTGTAGAAATTACAGTTACAGATTTAGTGAGAGATGGTTTTTCTGAAACCCCGAAATTTAAAGTATTTGTAGCAGAGCAAGAACACAATATTATAGGAATTGCTTTGTTTTATGAGCGTTTTTCTACTTGGAAAGGACGTACAATTCATTTAGAAGATTTAATTGTAACGAAGAGTAAACAGAAAATTGGAGCCGGAAAAGCTTTGTATACCGCAGTTTTAAAACATGCATACGATCACAGTTTTAATAGGGTTGCTTGGGAAGTGATAGATTGGAATACGAATGCGATTGATTTTTATAAAAGCACAGGAGCAACATATTTAAATGATTGGTCTGTAGTACAAATGAACAAAGAAAACTTAGCGAAATTTATTCAAAATAATTAAAAATGAAGATTTTTAAATTTGGTGGAGCTTCTATTAAAGATGCGGAAGGTGTAAAAAATATAACTCATATTTTACAGAGCGAAGGAATAGAAAATACTACAGTTGTAATTTCTGCAATGGGCAAAAATACAAACGCGTTTGAAGAAGTAATTGATGCTTATTATAATAAGACGGATAAACTGTCAGAAAAATTAGGAAATGTAGAAGACTTTCACAAAAACTTAATGAAAGGCTTGTTTGATGAAAATGATACTATTTATAAAGAAATAGATATTCTTTTAGGGGAATTAAGTTGGTTTTTGGCAAGAAACACATCCCAAAGATTCAACTATGTTTATGACCAAATTATTTGTTTTGGAGAACTTTTGTCAACCAAGATAGTAAGTGCATATTTAACTAAAATAGGTATAGAAAATAATTGGTTTGATGTTCGAAATTATATAAAAACGGACAGTAACTATAGAGATGCGAAAGTAGATTGGGATTTGACCCAAGATATTATTAGCAACAAACTAGATGCATCAAAATTAAATATTACACAAGGTTTTATTGCTGCAAATGATACAGAAAACACAACCACTTTAGGTAGAGAAGGATCTGATTATACAGCAAGTATTTTTGCGTATTGTTTAGATGCAGATAACGTAACTATTTGGAAAGATGTTCCGGGAGTTTTAAATGCAGACCCGAGAGTTTTTGAACAAACTACATTATTAGAACAGATTTCTTATGAAGAAGCTATTGAAATGGCTTTTTATGGTGCTTCTGTAATTCATCCAAAAACATTACAACCTCTAGAAAGAAAAGGAATTCCTTTGTTGGTGCGCTCTTTTATCAACTCTAAAGAAACTGGAACCAATGTAACTAAAGGCATAAGATTGGTACCTTTTGTTCCTTGTTTTATTGTAAAGAAAGATCAAATATTGGTATCAATTTCTGCTTTAGACTTCTCGTTTATGGTAGAAAATAATATCAGTTATATTTTTCAAAAATTACATGAGTATCAACTAAAAGTAAATTTAATACAAAACTCTGCATTAAGCTTTTCTGTTTGTATTGATAATAAGTTTAATAGTTTTGATACGTTTTATAACGAGTTAAAAAAGGAGTTTAAAATAGAGGTTCAAAAAGAAGTAGATTTATATACGGTACGTCATTTTGATAATAAAGCTATTGCCAGTATTGAAGTGAAAGGGAAGTCTCTATTGACACAGGTAAATAAAGAGACAATTCAAATTATTTTAGGAACAAATTAATATTTGTCTTATTATATTTTCACCCCTGTTTAATCATAAATTATGTCTTTAGTAAGCTCAAAAGAAATTTCACAAGTTATCGGTTTGCAGAAACTCGGATTTTTAGGAAGTTCTGTTGGATGGATTATTTTGAGAATTCTTCGTATTTCTGCTATTAATAAAATCTACGATAACAATAAAAATAAATCTGATTTAGATTTTTTAAATGGAATTTTAGATGATTGTAAAATTAAATTTGAAATTCCTGAAGAAGATTTAAAAAGAATTCCAAAAGAGGGTCCGTTTATTACTATTTCTAATCATCCTTTAGGCGGAATTGATGGTGTTTTATTATTAAAACTTGTGACTGAGAAAAGAGCAGATTATAAAATAGTTGCTAATTTTTTACTTCATAGAGTAGCACCTTTAAAACCATACGTAATGCCAGTGAATCCTTTTGAAACAAGAAAGGATGCAAAATCTAGTGTTGCAGGTATAAAAAGTGCATTACTGCATTTAAGGGAAGGTAAACCATTAGGTATTTTTCCAGCAGGAGAGGTTTCTACCCACAAAGATGGAAAATTAAATATAGATAAACCTTGGGAAGAAGGGGCTATAAAATTAATTAAAAAAGCAAATGTTCCTGTAATTCCGATTTATTTTCACGCTAAAAATAGCAGGTTGTTTTACTTTTTATCTAAATTCTCTGATACTTTAAGGACTGCTAAATTACCCTCTGAGGTAATACAGCAACGTGGTAGGGTTATAAAAGTAAGAATTGGAAAACCTATTTCTGTAAAAGACCAAGATGCCTTCAAAGCATTGCCTGATTTCTATAAATTTATAAGGCGGAAAACATATATGTTGGCTAATCCTTTTGAAAAATCTAATAGACTAATTTCTTCGCAAAAAATTAAAATAAAAAAAGCAACTAAGAAAATTTCACCTCAAAGAAATTCAGATTTATTTATAGCAGAAGTAGATGCTTTAAGAGAAACAAACAGTAGGTTGTTGCAAAGTAAGAATTACGAAGTGTTTTTTGCAAGTGCCAAAGACATACCTAATTTAATTCATGAAATTGGTAGATTGAGAGAAATAACTTTTAGAGCTATTGGAGAAGGTACTAATAAAGAGGTAGATTTAGACAAGTTTGATAATTATTACCACCATTTATTATTATGGGATGCAGTAGCAGAAAAACTAGTAGGCGCATACAGAATGGGTCTTGGAAAAGAGATTTATAAAAAATATGGGATCAAGGGTTTTTACCTACAATCTTTATTTAGAATTGAGCCAGAATTGCACCAAATGATGGACAATACCATAGAAATGGGTAGGGCCTTTATTATAGATGAATATCAGCAAAAACCAATGCCTTTATTTTTACTTTGGAAAGGAATTGTACATGTAACATTGCGCTATCCTCAGTATAAATATTTAATGGGCGGCGTTTCTATTAGTAATCAGTTTTCAGATTTCTCAAAGTCTTTAATGATTGAGTTTATGAAATCTCATTATTACGACCCATATATTGCACAGTATATTAGGCCAAAGAAAGAGTATAAAGTAAAACTAAAAGATGGTGATAAAGATTTTGTATTTGATGCGAGCAAAGCGGACATGCAAAAGTTTGATAAAATTATTGATGAAATTGAGCCTGGTATTTTAAGAATTCCTGTTTTAATTAAAAAATATGTAAAACAAAATGCACGGTTAGTGGCTTTTAATGTAGATCCGAAATTTAATAATGCAATAGACGGTTTGATGTATATTAAAGTTGCAGACATACCAGAAAGTACTGTAAAACCAGTAATGGAGGAGTTTCAATTAGAATTAGAGCGCAAAGCAACAGTGCTGCAGAGTAGTAAGTAGTTTTTCCTTTTCTATAGAAAATTAGAAATTTTATAGGTCCTTGTCCAGTTTGCATTTTGGCCTGGTTTAATAGAAACGTCAATAAATAATTCTGGACTAATTACATGTTTCCAGCCCCAAAGATTTACTTTTTTGGTTTTAAAACTTCCCGTTTCAGAAATACTGATTTTACTTTCTAGATTTTTTAATTCCCATTGTGGCTTTACATTTTTATATCCATTAAGGTTGCTAAAAAAGAATTGCTCTTTAGGAGAATCTTTAAATGTAACATCAGTTTGCCCAATAGTAACTTTTTGTTCGGGGTTAACGGTCTCTAAAAAGAATGCAGGCATCAATTTAAAAGGGAATTTTAATATATAATTACGTCCAATTATTTCTTTATTAATTGCTAAAAAATTATGTACATATTCATCTGTAATAATTTCTTTTTCTCCTGTATTTTCTAAATCATAGTTGATTGTAAAACCATGCTTTTCTAACTTAATTTCTTTTTTTAGCACATACGAATACCCATTATTAAATTTTGATTTACAAATAATTAAAATTGTGTTTGATGTGTATTTAATTTCAAAGTCAGCCGGTTTTATTTCGTAATTTCTATTAAAAACATATTCTTCATTGTCTTTTTTTAATAAGCCTACTCCTATTTTGTGAAACCAACCTCCAATAGCTGCTTCGTTAAAACCGAGTGCTGTATCAATTCCAAATTCGTTATAAAATCCTTTTCCAATCTGCATTTCATTTTCATAAGTGGCACTTTCAGTGCTTGCTAATTGAATATTATTATATTTAACACTCACAATATTTCCAGTCCAATCGAATCTAGAAAAATTATAATTTTCAGCAGGTAAATCTATTTCAATTTCTAGATTTTTATTTTTAAGGATGTGAGACATATGAATAGTAAATGATATGGTTTAATGCGCTTATATTAAGCGAAGCGAAATTACTATTTTTGAGCTTAAATACAAACTTGGGTATTGCAGAACCTGACAAAAAAGCACATATTTTGTCAGGTTCTGCAATTAGCAATCTAATTGTTGTTATTAAATTCATTAAAATGAAAACATTTTTAAAAATTTTGTTTACTGCTTTAGCTGTAGTCGTTTTAGCAACTGTTCTGCCAGGAGTATCTGTATCTGGATATCTCTCTGCAATTATAGTAGCAGTGGTAATTGCATTACTAAATATGGTTGTAAAACCTTTATTAATCTTCTTTACATTGCCTGCAACTATAGTAACCTTTGGTTTGTTCCTCTTCGTTATTAATGCAATCATAATTTTATTGGCAGATAACCTAGTAGATGGTTTTGCAGTTTCAGGATTTTTCGCAGCACTACTTTTTAGTATATTACTATCTATTTTTAGATCGGTATTATTTTCGCTGTTAAAAGAGAAAAAGTAAATTAATAATTAAACCAATAACATGATAAAAATGAATGCAATTTCTTTCAAATCCTTATATTTCTTTTTATTGTTTTGTCTTTAAAGAGAAGCCCTTAATTGCTTGTTAAATATAATATTTTTGATTAATTTTGCGCTATATTTTTTTAAGATAAAAGAACAAATAAATGAATATTACTAGAGAGAATATAGATGCGTTAAACGCAGTTGTAAAGATTGATATTGTTGCAGAAGACTATCAAGAAAAAGTGAATAAATTGCTTACAGATTATCGTAAAAAAGCAGATATTCCTGGTTTTAGAAAAGGACAAGTACCTATAGGTATGATAAAAAAGCAGCACGGTAGATCTATACTTATGGATGAGGTGAACAAGCTTTTACAACAATCTTTAAATAATTATCTAGCAACCCAGAAGTTAGAGATTTTAGGAAACCCATTACCAAGACTTCAAGAGACTTTTAATTGGGATGCAGAAACGTTGTCTTTTGAGTTTGAGTTAGGTTTAATTCCGGAATTCACGGTAGCTTTAAAATCTAAAAAGAAAGTAACCGAATATAAAATTATCGCAACAGAAGAGCTGTTAGATGAAGAAATGAAAAATATTCAATTACGTTATGGTAAAGTTTCTTCTTTAGAAGAGGCAGTAGCAAATGCTAATGTTACTGGTACTTTTGTAAATGAAGCAAAAGAAATTAATAAAAAAGGAACCTTTTTAGTAAGCGATTTAAACGGAAAGAAGAACGAAAAGAAAGTTATTGGTGCTAAAGTAGGTGCTGTTATTGCTTTAGATACTAAGAAATTATTTGAAGATGCACACAGATTAGAGCACCTTTTAGGAGTAACCCATGAAGAAATTCATGATTTAGATATTACGGTTTCTTTTACTTTAGAAGAAATTACAGAAACGGCACCTGCAGATTTAGATAAAGAATTATTTGATAAGTTATTTGCGGATGGAAGTGTATCTAATGCAACAGAATTAAGAAACAAAATTAAAGAAGATGCAGAAAATCAATTTAAGCAACAAGGAGACCAACAATTATTAAATGCGGTAACAGAGCATTTAGTAGAAAACACAAAGTTTGATTTACCTGCAGCATTTTTAAAGAAATGGTTGGCAACTGCTGGTGAAAAACCATTAACTGCAGATGAAGCTACTGCAGAATTTAATAAATCAGAAAAAAGTTTACGTTACCAATTAATCGAAGGAAAGATTATGAAGGAGAACAATATTAAGATAGATCATGCAGAGTTAGGAACGTATGCAAAAGGATTTATTCGTACTCAAATGGCACAGTTTGGGAATATGAATCCAGAAGAAAAAGAGTTAAATGAAATTGCTGGCAGAGTTCTACAAAACAAAGAAGAAGCTCAAAAATTGCAAGCGCAGTTAATTAGTCAGAAATTATTAACTTTCTATAAAGAGAACATGAGCTTTAAGACGAAAGAACTTTCTTACCAAGAGTTTACTCAAGAAGTTTATAAATAAGGAAATCTCAATTCTAAATTTATTTTAGAATATTACAATTATATAAACCTGAATTAACAAGTTCAGGTTTTTTTAGCCAATTGCGGTAATAAAAAGTTACCATAATAGTTCTTATATTTACAAAACAAATACTAAAAGAATCACGAAAATGGATTACGGAAAAGAGTTCGAAAAATATGCAACAAAACATCACGGAATTAGTAGTACTAATTATACAAAAATAACGAGTAGTTTAACGCCATATATTATGGAAGAACGTCAAATGAACATTACTCAAATGGATGTTTTTTCACGTTTAATGATGGATAGAATTATCTTTTTAGGAACAGGAATTAATGATCAAGTAGCTAATATTATTCAAGCACAATTGTTGTTTTTAGAGAGTGTAGATGCTAATAAAGATATTTCCATTTATATAAACTCACCAGGTGGTGGTGTGTATGCTGGTTTAGGTATTTATGATACTATGCAGTTTATTAAGCCAGATGTTGCAACAATTTGTACAGGAATGGCGGCTTCTATGGGTGCTGTTTTAATGTGTGCAGGAGAAAAAGGAAAACGTTCTGCGTTGCCGCATTCTAGAATTATGATTCACCAACCTTTGGGTGGTGCGCAGGGGCAAGCTTCTGACATTGAGATTACTGCAAGAGAAATAATGAAGTTAAAAGGTGAGTTGTATGAAATTATTGCAAATCATTCTGGGCAATCAATAGAAAAAGTACATGACGATTCTGATAGAGATTATTGGATGAAAGCTGATGAGGCAAAAGCGTACGGAATGATTGATGAAGTTTTAGCAAGAAAGAAGTAGTAAATTAAAGACCCATTTGTATTTAGCTCTTAATAAAAAGTTAAACACAATGAATAAAAAGTAATTTTTTAAAAAAAGATTCTTTTTATAATGTTGATGAGCTAGTAGCAATAGTGCTAAAGGCTAAAAGCGAAATAAATGTCGAAAGAAGAAAATTTAGAATGTTCATTTTGTGGACGAAAAAAAGCAGAAACTGACTTGCTAATTGCAGGAATAGATGCCCATATTTGTGATAAATGTATAGAACAAGCCCACGGTATTGTAGAGGAAGAAGTTTCTGATACAAAAACGAGTAGTCTGTCTAAAGATTTAATTTTAAAAAAACCAAAAGAGATAAAAGATTTTTTAGATCAATATATTATTGGTCAAACAGAAACTAAAAGAGCAATGTCCGTTGCTGTCTATAATCACTACAAAAGATTGTTACAGACAAAAAATGACGACGAGGACGATGTGGAGATAGAAAAATCTAATATTGTTTTAGTAGGTGAAACCGGAACAGGAAAGACGTTAGTAGCAAAAACAATTGCAAGAATGCTAAACATACCTTTTGCTATTGTAGATGCAACTGTTTTAACACAAGCAGGTTATGTTGGAGAGGATGTGGAAAGTATTTTAAGTAAATTATTACAAGCTGCAGATTACGATGTAGAAAAGGCACAAAGAGGGATTATTTTTATTGATGAAATTGATAAAATTGCCAGAAAAGGAGACAATCCTTCAATAACTAGAGATGTTTCTGGAGAAGGAGTGCAGCAAGCATTATTAAAATTACTAGAAGGAACGGTTGTAAATGTTGCGCCAAAGGGCGGAAGAAAACATCCGGAACAAAAATTTATAGAGGTAGATACCAAAGAGATTTTGTTTATTGCTGGTGGTGCTTTTTCTGGTATCGAAAGATTTATTAGCAAGCGTTTAAACATGCAAGCTGTAGGTTTTGGTGCATCTTTAGACGATGACAAAGTAGATGAAGAAAACCTGTTGCAATATATTATACCGTCAGATTTAAAAGCTTTTGGTTTAATTCCTGAAATCATTGGGCGTTTGCCAGTTTTAAGCTATATGAATCCTTTAGATGCTAAAACATTAAGAGCTATTCTAACAGAGCCTAAGAATGCTATTATAAAGCAGTATTCCAAGTTATTTACGATGGATGATGTTGTATTTACGATTGAAGAAGGGGCACTAAATTACATTGTAGAAAAAGCAGTAGCATATAAATTAGGTGCAAGAGGATTGCGCTCTTTGTGTGAAGCAATTTTTACAGATGCAATGTTTGATTTTCCCAGTTCAGATGAAAAAGAATTCAATGTAACTAAAGAATATGCCGAGACAAAACTATCTAATACTACATTAAAAAAATTAAGAGCAGCTTCTTAAATAGCCTCAATTTAAATAAGAGATCTCATTCGTTTTAAGAACCTATGAGATCTTTATTTTTATAAAAAGAAGTTCTTCTTATATTTGTATGTTATTTAACCATAAAATAAAATGATTTCTAGAAGTACCATAGACCGTGTTTTCGAAACTGCAAGAGTAGAAGAGGTTATTGGTGAATTTGTTCAACTTAAAAAAGCAGGAAGCAACTTTAAGGGGCTAAGTCCTTTTGTAGATGAAAAATCACCTTCATTTATGGTGTCTCCTGTAAAGCAAATTTGGAAAGATTTTTCTACTGGAAAAGGAGGCAATGCTATTTCCTTTTTAATGGAACATGAGCATTATACATACCCAGAGGCAATTAAGTGGTTAGCAAAAAAGTATAACATAGAAATTGAAGAAACAGAGCAGTCTAGCGAAGAAAAAGCTCAGATGAATGAGAGAGAAAGTATGTTCTTGGTTTCTACGTATGCCAAAGATTATTTTCATGATATAATGCTTAACTCTAATAAAGGAAAAGCAATCGGACTTTCTTATTTTAAAGAACGTGGTTTTAGAGATGATATCATAAAAACATTTGAATTAGGGTATTGCTTAGATGAATGGGATGCTTTTACAAAGGCAGCTTTAGCAAAAGGATATGATTTAAAATACTTAGCCTCTACAGGCCTAACTATTGTAAAAGAGAACAGACAATTTGATCGATTTAAAGGACGTGTATTATTTCCAATATACTCTATGTCTGGTAGAATATTAGGTTTTGGTGGTAGAATTTTAACGGCAGATAAAAAAGCAGCGAAGTATTTAAACTCTCCAGAAAGCGATATTTATCATAAAAGTAAAATCTTATATGGCCTTTTTCAAGCCAAAAAAGAAATAGCAAAGCAAGATAATTGTTATTTAGTGGAAGGGTATACAGATGTAATTTCCTTTCATCAATCTAGTATCGAGAATGTAGTGGCCTCTTCAGGAACTGCATTAACTTCAGATCAAATTAGGTTAGTTAACAGACTTACAAAGAATATTACTGTGCTTTTTGACGGTGATGCTGCAGGAATTAGAGCTTCTATTCGTGGAATTGATTTAATTCTAGAGCAAGGAATGAACGTTAAAGTAGTTCAGTTTCCTGATGGTGAAGATCCAGATAGTTTTGCAAAGTCACATTCTAATGAAGAGCTTAAAAAGTATTTAGAAGATTCTGCGCAAGATTTTATCAACTTTAAAGTATCACTTTTATTAAAAGACTCTAACAACGATCCTATTAAAAAAGCAGGGGTAATTAGAGATATTGTAATGAGTATTTCTAAAATTCCTGACGGCATTCAGCGCGAGGTCTATGTGCAAGAATGTGCCAGAATAATGGATATTTCTGAGCGCGTTTTGTTTAGTGAATTGGCACAAATTATAGCCAAAGGAGTTCAAGAAAAAAATAAAGTTAGCAGACAACAAAATAATGCACAACAAGACCCTAATGCACCCCCTCCGGAATATTTCTTAGCACAAGAACAAGCTCAAATGGGAGTAGTGAAGGGTGGAGTAGTTTCATTAGAAAAAATAGATGAAATTTCAAAGTTTGAGAAAGAAATTATTAAAATTTTACTCTTACACGGCAATAAGGAAGCAGAATTTATCGAAGAAATAGAAAGTGAAGATGAAGAAGGGAAGGTACTACTCACATCGAGAAAGTACAATAATAATGTATCTGCAGAAATTTATGTACATCTGCAAGACGACGAAATGGAGTTTACAAATATTATTTTTCAAGAGATTTACACTGAGATTATTCATCAGTTAAATCAATCTGAAAAATTAGAAATAAATGCCTTGGTAAATCATCAAAACAAAGAAATTGCAAGCACTGTTTCGTCTATTTTAATGGATGAGGATGAGGAAAAGTATCAATTAAGTGACTGGGAAGGACAAAATATTGAAGTTAAAATGGCTTTATTATCGAAACAAGTAAACGATGTTGTTTTTAACTTAAGAAGAGTTTTAATTGGAAAGAAAATTGAAGAATTAATAAAAGAAGCTACTGGAGAAATTGCTATCGATTTAGAAACTGTAAAAGGCTATACCAGTTTAAGAATTAGGCTTTTTGAAAAGTTGAATAGAGTTGTTTAATTTTTTTTTTAAAAAAAAAGTAAAATCTACTTATTATTTCTTCAATTAGCCTTTTAAATTTCTAATGCGTCTAAAAAAATCATCATTAAGATGAAAAGAATGATGGTTACAATGAATTTATTGTAAAAAAAGTAAAAGATAAAATCCTGCAAAATTACTTACGGGATTTTATCTTTTACTTGAATTCTGCTGGAATTTCACAAACAGGTATTGGTATCATTTTATGTTGATTGATTTTATTTAATCTTTCATAAATTTTAAATGCTTCTTGCTGTCTTTCCAAAAAATCGTTTGCTGTTTTTCCTTCGTTTTGCATTTGCATTGCCCATTCTAATTCGTCATAGGATGCGCCAATTTGATCTTCATCTGTTCTACTATCTCCAAATAAGCCATCTGTAGGTTGCGCTTCTTGTATTGAATTTGGTACATTTAAATAAGCAGCTAACTCGTAAACTTCAGACTTCATTAAATCGGCAATTGGGCTTAAATCTACACCTCCATCACCATATTTTGTATAAAATCCTACTCCAAAATCTTCAACTTTATTACCAGTACCAGCAACTAACGAACTGTGTAAACTAGCAAAATAGTATAAAGTAGTCATTCGTAATCTTGCTCTTGTATTTGCTAAAGATAAATTTACTGCATCCGAAGATGTAATGGGAGGAAGCATATTTTTAAAATCTTCAAAAGTAGAGGTTAAATTTACTCTTACTTCAGAGATATTGCTAAATTGTTTTTTTAATTGTTTGATATGTTCCTCTGCTCTATTTACCTGACTTTCGGCTTGATGTATTGGCATTTCTACACACAATGTAGGAAAACCTGTCTTTGCACAAAGCGTAGACGCAAGTGCAGAATCTATTCCGCCAGAAACACCAACTACAAAACCTTTTACCTTTGATTTTTCAGCATAATCTTTTAACCAAGAGATAATGTGAAATGCTACTTTTTCTGTATTCATTAGAGAAACTATTTTTGTATTTTTAGCGTTTATAATTCTAATAGCAATATACGAAGTTTATGAGATTTTTTCAAATGATTTTATTGGTTTTATTTAGTTTTTGTGCTTGCGATATTGATAAAATAGAGGAAATAGACATATCTAATATTAAGGTTGATTTTTTAGTAAAAAGATTTGATATTGACTATTATACAGCAATAAATGGAAATATTTATGATTTAAAGAACAAGTATCCTTATTTTTTTCCTCAAGAAATTACAGATAGTATTACGCTCTCAAAAATAAACAATAAGGATGAACAAGAATTATTTTCTGAAACTCAGAAGGTTTTTAAAGATTTCTCGACATTTAAAGAACAGTTTTCAAATCTCTTTAAGCATGTAAAATATTACAACACTAAATTTAAAGCCCCAACAGTGGTTACCATGTTAACCAATATAGATTATGATAGTAGAGTAATTTATGCTGATAGTTTATTACTAATGTCTTTAGATGTTTATTTGGGCGAAAATCATAGATTTTATAACGATTATCCGAAGTATATAAAAAATAAAAACACAAAAGAACACCTTATTGTAGATGCTGCTAGCGAAATTATAAGGCGTCAAATTTCTAAGAGTACCGAAAGAAGTCTTGTTGGAAAAATGATATATGAGGGAAAAAAAATGTATCTATTAGATATGTATTTACCGGCTATTAGTGCTAAAGAAAAAATAGGTTATGGTACTGATAAATTAAATTGGGCACGCTCTAATGAAGAACAAATTTGGAGTTACTTTATAGAAAAAAAATTACTTTTTAGTACAGACAGAAATTTAAATAAGCGATTTCTAGAAATTGCACCATTTTCTAAGTTTTATATGGAACAAGATAATTTATCTCCTGGAGGTGTTGGTATTTGGGTAGGTTGGCAGATTGTAACTTCTTATATGAAACATAATGATGTATCTTTGCAGCAATTATTACAAATTAACGAATTAGATTTATTTAAAAAATCGAAGTATAAGCCTAGAAAATAATGTCAATAGAACACAATTCAGAAATTAAATTTAAAGTAGCTTTAGATGAAAATAAAATTCCAGAAGAAATTTCTTGGACAGCTATAGATGGTGGTATAGATAACGAACCGTCTAAAGCAATTATGATTTCTGTTTGGGATCATAAAAAGAAAGATACTTTAAAAATGGATTTGTGGACAAAAGATATGCCAGTAGATGAAATGAAACAGTTTTATCATCAAACTTTAGTTGCTATGGCTGAATCATTCGAAAGAGCTACTGATGATGCTAAAATGGGAGCAACTATGAAAGATTTTTGTGATTATTTTGCAGAAAAGCTAGAGTTGAAATAAAAGCTCTAAGCTTCTTTAATTATATTGATAATTTGCTTGTAATCAGCTTTGTTATTTACAAAATCTAATTCGGATACATCTATTGTCAATAAATTTAAATCATTCTGAGTAGTAATAAAACCCTGATATCCATCATGTATTTTTTTTAGATAATCAGCTTGAATATTCTGCTCAAAATCTCTACCTCTATTTTTAATATTTTCTAATAGTCTATCTGTATTTTGATATAAATAGACATACAGGTCGGGTTTTGTAATTTCCTTATAAATTAAATTAAACATTTTCCGATATAGCAAATACTCATCTTTAGAAAGCGTTACCTGCGCAAATATTAAAGATTTAAAAATATAATAATCTGAAATAATAAAATTCTTAAACAAATCAAACTGCGCTAAGTCATCGCTTAACTGCTGATATCGATCTGCAAGAAAACTCATTTCTAGTGGGAAAGCATATCTTTCTTTATCTTCATAGAATTTTGGTAAAAAAGGATTGTCTGCGAATCGTTCTAAAACTAACTTTGCATTAAAATCTTCTGAGATCATCTTAGTTAAAGAGGTTTTACCAGCACCAATGTTACCTTCTATAGCAATGTAATTATATTTTTCTGATAGTATAATAGGACGTATTAAAGCCTGATCTACAATAGTTATTTCAGAGGAATCAACACAACTTTGTAAGCAAATTTGTAATTCTTTTTGTTCTATTGGATGTATTGCATTTGATGCAATTTCAACCAAAGGGACCATCACAAATTTACGTTCCAACATTTTTGTATGCGGAATAATAAGTGTTTTAGAAAAGATAATCTCATCATCAAACAATAAAACATCAATATCGATATTTCTATTTTGGTATTCAGGTGATGCTGTTCTTTGTCTTCCTAATTTCGTTTCAATATTTAAGACAGTTTTCAGCAATTCATCTGCCGTTAGGTAAGTAGATAATTGAATACAGATGTTATAAAAATCTTCCCCAGCAAATCCCCAAGAAGCAGTTTTATAAATAGAGGAAATTTTTTGGACATTACCAACTGCATCACTTATGAGGTTGATTGCTTTTTGAAGGTTTTCAAGTTTATTACCTTGATTTGTGCCTAAAGATAAATATGTAACGCTTTGTATTTTCATAAAGAGTTACAAAGAAAATGAAAGCATTTCGATAAATAGCTTTTAAATAAAAAAAATCGCCAAAATTAATTGGCGATTTTTAAATATCAATCAGAAAAGAATATTATTCCTCTTTTCTTGGTTCTCTTGGTTTTCTGTCATCACGTCCGCGATTATCTCTGCTTCTGTTATCACGTCCACCAGAACGTTTATCATCTCTTGGTGGTCTTGCTACATAACCTTCTGGTTTTGGCAACAATGCTTTCCTAGAAACTTTTTCTTTACGAGTTCTTGGGTCTAAACCAAAGTACTTCACATCTAAAACTTCTCCCATTTTAACAACATCAGATACATTATCTGTGCGTTCCCAAGCTAATTCACTTACGTGCAATAAAACTTCATTTCCTGGTGCTTCTACATATTCTACAACAGCACCAAAATCTAACATTTTAATTACTTTTACTTCGTAAGCTTCACCAACCGTTGGTTTAAAAAGCATAGACTCAATACGAGTAATTACTTGTTCAATTCCTGCAGGGTCTGTTCCTAAAATTTCGATAATTCCTTCTTCGGTTACAGCATCTTCAGTAATTACAATCGTAGTTCCTGTTTCTTTCTGTAATTCTTGGATATGTTTACCTCCTGGTCCAATAAATGCACCAATCATATCATTAGGAATACGTCTGTTAATCATTTTAGGAGCATGTTCCTTAACCTCTTCATTTGCAGAAGAAATAGTCTCAGTTATTTTTCCTAAAATGTGTAAACGGCCAGCGCGAGCTTGTTGTAAAGCATTTACTAAAATCTCGTAGCTTAATCCTTTTACTTTAATATCCATTTGACAAGCAGTAATCCCTTCAGAAGTACCTGTTACTTTAAAATCCATATCTCCTAAGTGATCTTCATCCCCTAAAATATCAGATAATACAGCGTATTTTCCAGATTCAGCATCAGAAATTAATCCCATTGCAATACCAGAAACAGGTCTTGTCATTTGAACTCCTGCATCCATTAATGCCATTGTACCTGCACAAACAGTTGCCATAGAAGAAGAACCGTTAGATTCTAACACTTCAGATACTACTCTTACTGTGTAAGGACAATCAGAAGGAATCATTCCTTTTAATCCACGTTGTGCTAAGTTACCATGTCCAACTTCTCTACGAGATGTTCCACGAATTGGTCTTGCTTCACCTGTACAAAAAGGAGGAAAGTTATAATGTAAATAGAAATTTTCTTCACCTTCAAAAGAGGGCATATCTATTTTATTTGCATCTCTAGAAGTTCCTAAAGTAACAGTAGCCAGAGCTTGCGTTTCTCCACGAGTAAAGATTGAAGAACCATGCACTGATGGTAAGTAATCAACTTCTGACCAAATTGGTCTAATTTCATCAGTTTTACGACCATCTAAACGCAACCCTACATTTAAGGTTAAATCTCTAATAGCAGCTTTTTCTGCTTTGCGATAATAATCAGAAACTAAACCACCATAATCTGCTAATTCTTCTTCAGAAAAAGTAGCTTTAATTTCTGCTTTTATTTCTTTAAATGCTGCAGTTCTCTCATGTTTAGCAGATCCAGCTTCTGCAATAGCATATACTTTATCGTATGCCATATCATGAACCTTTTTCTCTAAATCTTTATCTTCTCTTGCACCTTCATATTCACGAACTTCTTTCTTTCCAAATGCTTCTGCTAATTTTATTTGAGCAGCACATTGAACTTTAATAGCTTCGTGTGCAAACTTAATAGCATCTGCCATTTCTTCTTCAGAAATTTCATCCATTTCACCTTCAACCATCATTACAGAATCAGCGGAAGCTCCAATCATCATATCGATGTCAGATTCTGCTAATTGAGCTCTAGTTGGGTTGATAACAAATTCTCCGTTTATACGACCAACTCTAGCTTCAGAGATTGCGCATTCAAATGGGAAATCTGACAATTGAATAGCTGCTGAAGCTGCTAAACCTGCCATTGCATCTGGCATTACATTTTCGTCATGAGACATTAACTGTATCATCACTTGCGTTTCTGCAGTATAATCTTTTGGAAACAATGGACGTAAAACACGGTCTACAAGACGCATTGTTAATACTTCACCATCACTTGGTCTCGCTTCTCTTTTAAAGAAACCTCCAGGGTAACGACCTGCAGCAGCAAATTTTTCTCTGTAATCTACCGTTAAAGGTAGAAAACCAAGATCTTTTTGTTCGTAATTGGAAACAACTGTACACAACATCATACATTTTCCTGATTGCACAACAACTGAACCGTGCGCTTGTTTTGCTAATTTTCCGGTTTCGATAGAAATTTCTCTACCATCGCCAAGGTCTATGACCTCTCTAAATACTTTTGGAATCATAATTTTAATTCTAAATTTTTAATTTGTTTGTTGCTGTGTTGTTTTCTGTTGTTGCAATGGAAATACAGAATCATTGTTGGTAACCCTGACTTTTTATAAGTTGCTGATTTTTGTAAAAATCAGGCTTTAATTTGTTGTAATAAAAAAGAGGCACGTTTATAGTGCCTCTTTTAATAAGAATTATTTTCTAATTCCTAATTCTTTAATGATAGCACGATATCTATTGATTTCGGTTTTCTTTAAATAGTCTAGTAAACTTCTACGTTTACCTACCAACATAACTAATGAACGCTCTGTATTATAATCTTTACGATTATTTTTCAAGTGTCCAGTTAAATGGTTAATTCTGTGGGTAAATAATGCAATTTGTCCTTCTGAAGAACCAGTATCGTTTTTACCTTTACCGTGTTTCTCAAAAAGTTGTTCTTTTACTTCTTTAGTCAAGTACATGCCAATATTATTTAAATGATTATTATGTATATCAACGAAATTATTTCATTGAAGCTGCAAATATAGTATTATTTTTTATTTAATTCATTCTTGTAAAGAGATATTTCCTTGATATTAACGGTTATTAAATAGTGTTTAATGGTCTCATTTAAATGAGATTACAATATTTTTTTTAGTTTTTACTTTTTGATATGTTTGATGCATTTCTCTATAAACATAGAAATTCATAAATCTTTCCATTTTTAGTGTAGTTTTTTTAACAGATTGTCAATTCTTTTATAAAAAACAGGATATAATTTGTTTGTCTCAATTTAATCTCTAGATTTGTCGTTCAAACAGAGAGAACCAAGATGTTAAATAATAATTTTACACGTTTCTATTTCTACTTTTATTTTTATAATAAAAGCAGAGACTTTGTATCATGTTGTTAAGAAACATTCATATAATATAAAGTCTCGAATTTAATTCGAGACTTTTTTTTTGATATCATTTTTCATTAATGAATAAAACAATCGCCATACAAGGAGCAGAAGGCTCAAATCACCATAAAGTTGCACGCGACTTTTACGGCACTTTAATTGCATTAAAAGAATGTATGTCTTTTGATGCTTTGGTAGATAGTTTATTAGATGCATCTGCGAATGTTGGTGTGATGGCTTTAGAGAATACTATTGCAGGTTCTATTATTCCTAATTATGCTTTAATAGATTCTAATAATCTACATATTATTGGTGAAGAGTATTTAAATATTCACCATCACTTAATGTGTTTAAAGGGTCAAAAAATAGAAAACATTAAAGAGGTTTGGTCACACCCAATGGCATTGTTGCAATGTAAAGAGTTTTTTAAGAAATATCCGCATATTAAATTAGTAGAAGATGTAGACACTGCAGACGTTGCAAAAAGAATTTCTAATGAAAATTTAGTGGGAATTGGAGCAATTGCGCCAAAAATAGCTTCAGAAATTTTTGATTTAGAAATTATTGAAGATGAAATTCAGACTATAAAAGAGAACGCTACTAGGTTTGTAATTGTACAAACGGATGCGCCTAATAATAAAAATGAAGAAATTAATAAAGCCTCTTTAAAATTTCAATTAAATCATAAAAGAGGAAGTTTAGCAGCAATTTTAAATGTGTTAAGTGATTGTAAAATGAGTTTAACTAAAATTCAATCACTCCCGGTGATAGAGACACCTTGGAAATATTCCTTTTTTGTAGATGTAACTTTTGAAAATTATAAAGAGTATGAAAAAGCGAAAGTGATTTTAGAGATAATGGCAGAAGAATTTAAGGTTTTGGGAACCTATAAAAACGGTAGAAAATGATTAAGGCAGCAAAAAGATTAGACACAGTTCAAGAGTATTATTTTTCTAAAAAATTAAGGGAAGTAAGGGGTTTGGCTGCTGCAGGAAAACCAATTATTAATATGGGAATTGGTAGCCCAGACTTACAACCACCAGTCGAAGTTTTAGCGGCAATAAAAAGTAGTCTGAATGATCCTAGTGCTCATAAATATCAATCATACCAGGGATTGCCAGAGTTAAGAAGTGCAATTTCTGAATTTTATAAAAACAAATTTTCTGTAGATACCAATCCAGAAGACGAGGTCTTGCCTTTAATGGGTAGTAAAGAAGGAATTATGCATATCTCTATGGCTTTTTTAAATGAAGGCGATAAAGTTTTAATTCCAAACCCTGGTTATCCAACATATACTTCGGTAACTAAATTAGTAGGTGCAGAATCAATTTTTTATAATTTAAGTAATGCTAATAATTGGCAACCAAATTATAAGGAATTAGAAGAGCAAGATTTGAGCGATGTAAAAATTATGTGGGTAAACTATCCGCATATGCCAACAGGTACGAATGCAACTTTAGAAACATTTGAAAAGTTGGTTGCCTTTGGTAAAAAGCATCAAATTTTAATTATAAATGACAACCCATATAGTTTTATTTTAAATGACAACCCAGTAAGTATTTTACAAGTAGAAGGTGCAAAAGATACTGCTCTAGAGTTAAACTCTTTAAGTAAAACTTTTAATATGGCTGGTTGGCGTGTGGGTATGGTTTTAGGGAATGCAGCGTACATAAGCGAAATTTTAAAAGTAAAAAGTAACATGGATTCTGGTATGTTTTATGGAATCCAAAAAGGAGCAATAGAGGCTTTGCAACTGCCTGATACTTGGTTTACAGTACAAAATAAATTTTATGAAGAACGCAGAGTATTAATTTGGAAATTAGCGGATAAATTGGGAGCTACTTATAATAAAAATGCTACCGGATTATTTGTCTGGGCGAAAATACCTGAAGGAAAAAAAGCAGAAGAAGTTACTGATGCTGTGTTGTATGATAAAGATATTTTTATTACACCAGGAACTATTTTCGGGAGTCAAGGAGAAGGGTATATTCGTTTCTCATTATGCGTAACTACAGCAAAAATTAAAGAAGCAATATCAAGAATATGAAAAATATATACATGATTGGTGTTGGTTTAATTGGCGGTAGTTTTGCTATCGATATTAAAAAGAACAATCCAAAAGCTATAATTCACGGAATTAGTAGAAAAGAAGAGACATTAAATAAGGCTTTAGAATTAAAATTAATTGATAAAAAAGCAACTTTAGACGATCTTGAAAATGCTGATTTAGTAATTGTTTCAATTCCGGTAGATGCAACTGTGAAATTATTACCAACTATTTTAGATAAAATTTCTGAAACAGGTTTAGTAGTAGATGCAGGTTCTACAAAAGAAGCAATTTGTAAGGTGGTTGAACATCATCCAAAAAGAAGAAATTTTTTAGCATGTCATCCGATTGCAGGAACAGAAAAATCTGGACCAACAGCGGCCATTTCTGGCTTATATGCTGGTAAAACTAATATTATTTGCGAAGTAGAAAAAACAACTTTTAAGCTTCAAGAAAAAGCGTTACAGTTATTTACAGACATTGGAATGCGTATTCGTTATATGGATCCTGTTTCACATGATAAGCATATTGCGTATGTTTCGCACCTATCTCACATAAGTGCTTTTATGTTAGGTAAAACAGTTATTAATAAAGCAAAAAATGAACGCGATATTTTTGATATGGCAGGTTCTGGTTTTGAATCTACAGTTCGTTTGGCGAAAAGTTCTCCAGCAATGTGGACGCCAATTTTTAAACAAAATAAAGAAAACGTAATAGAAACATTAGAAGCATATATAAATAATTTACAACATTTTAAAGAGTTAATGCAAGATGATAAATTCTCTGAAATTTTTAATGAAATGGAGAATACAAATCATATAAAGCAAATTTTAAACGGCATAAATTAAAAGCCAAAACAAGCAAAAAAATGGAGAATACAAAAGAATTAAGAACATGGTTGGATGATATGAATTTAGAGCATCCTCTAGTAATAGCAGGGCCTTGTAGTGCAGAAACTGAAGAACAAGTTTTAAAAATTGCACACGAATTAAAAGATTCTGATGTAAGTTATTTTAGGGCTGGAATTTGGAAGCCAAGAACAAGACCAGGAATGTTTGAAGGTGTTGGTGAAATTGGTTTAAGATGGCTAAAGAAAGTAAAAGAAGAAACAGGTATGAAAACCTGTACAGAAGTCGCTAATGCTGCACATGTAAAGCTAGCAATAGAAAATGATGTGGATTTATTATGGATTGGTGCGCGTTCTACAGTATCACCTTTTATTATGCAAGAAATTGCAGATGCTTTAGCTGGAACAGACAAAATTGTTTTGGTTAAAAATCCCGTAAATCCAGATTTAGCTTTATGGCTTGGTGGTATTGAAAGATTGTATACCGCAGGAATTAAAAACTTAGGGGCAATTCATAGAGGTTTTTCTACGTATGAAAAAACGAAATATAGAAATACACCAGAATGGCAATTGGCTATAGAGTTTCAAAATAAATTTCCAGATTTACCTTTAATTAATGATCCTTCTCATATTACTGGAAAAAGAGATATGATTTTTGAAGTTTCTCAAACTGCTTTAGATTTAAATTTTGATGGCTTAATGATTGAAACTCATTTTGATCCAGAAAAAGCTTGGAGTGACGCCGCACAGCAGGTTACGCCAGACACTTTAAAGCAAATAATGGAAGATTTAAAAGTTAGAAAACAAACGAATACAGAAGAAGAATATCAAAAAACTTTAAACAATTTACGTGCTCAAATTACTGTTACTGATAACCAATTAGTAGAGTTGTTAGGAAAACGTATGAAAGTTGCCGATCAAATAGGTGGTTTAAAGAAAGAGAAAAATGTAGCTGTTTTACAATCTAAACGATGGAATGAAATCTTAGGAAATATGATTTTAGAGGGCGAGACAAAAGGCTTAAGTGAAGAATTTGTTTTAAAAATGTTTAAAGCAATCCACCAAGAATCAATTAATCACCAAGAAAAAGTGATTAACGGATAAGCTTTTATCACAAATTTATTAAGACCTCACATATTTTAAAATATGTGAGGTTTTTTATGTTTTGAAGTTATTTCTAACAAAAGGCAAAATCACTCAATCGGACATGCTCGTATCTACTTAAAATTCTACATCTTTTCACCAATGAAAGGAATCGCATATAAGTTTACAGGAACTTGGTAACAAGTAAAAACGGATAAAGGTAAATTATCAATGTAGAATAAAAGACATTAAAAGCACTAACCCTAATGGGCTGGTGATAAAGTTGTATTCAATTAAGAAAAAAATAAATATGAAGAAGTTGATGTTGTGAAAATTATTTTAGAGTATTGTACATTTATAAAGTTAGAAATTACGCTGTATTTTTCTTAAAAATTCAATATTTTTTCTTAAATTTAACAGTGTATTGCTTGTTCTTTCATTAATAGATAATGTAATAGTAATCAATAAGATGATAAATTTTTAAAGTCAATTAACCTCTATGAATACAAAACAATTAGACATTGCAAAAGCTCAAGTAAAAGAAAAAGGTTTTTTAGATATATCAGCGCCACCAAATAGGCTGCTTGTAGAAGAGATTTATAAGTTAAAAAAAGAAAAAAATGCTGTAATATTAGCGCATTACTACCAAGAAGATATTATACAGGATATTGCAGATTTTGTTGGTGATAGTTTGGCGTTAGCCCAAGAGGCAGCTAAAACAGAGGCTGCTATTATTGTTTTTGCTGGCGTTCATTTTATGGCAGAAACTGCAAAAATATTAAATCCTACAAAAAAAGTACTGTTGCCAGATTTAAAAGCGGGTTGCTCTTTAGCAGATTCTTGTCCACCAGCAGATTTTAAAAAATTTATTGCAATGCATCCAGATCATAAAGTAGTTACGTATATTAATTGCTCTGCAGCTATAAAAGCTTTAAGCGATATTGTCTGTACGTCATCTAATGCCATAAAAATTGTAAATTCTTTTCCGAAATCTCAAAAATTAATTTTTGCTCCCGATAAAAATTTAGGAGAATATATTAATGAACAATCAGGAAGAAATATGTTGCTCTGGGACGGTGCCTGTATGGTACACGAAGCATTTTCTATTGAAAAATTGATAGATTTATATCTAAAAAATCCTGATGCAATGATTATTGCACATCCAGAATCACCAAAGCATATTTTAAAAGTTGCAAGTTATATTGGTTCTACCTCAGGATTATTAAACCATGTGAAAGAGAGTAAAAAACAAAAATTCATTGTTGCTACAGAAGCGGGTATTCTGCACGAAATGCAGCAACAAGTTCCTCACAAAATATTGATTCCTGCCCCAGTAAAAGAAGATAATACATGCGCTTGTAGCGAGTGTCATTATATGAAATTAAATAGCCTTAAAAAACTATATCTTTGTTTAAAGCACGAAACTCCCGCTATTGAGGTAGATGCCGAATTGCGTGAAAAAGCGTTACTTCCTATAACACGCATGTTAGAATTGTCTTAAGAAAATGAAACACCACACAGATTTTTTAGTTATTGGTTCTGGTATTGCGGCACTCTCTTTTTCTTTAAGAATTGCTAAGTATTTTAAAGATGCAACTGTAACAATTATTACAAAAGAATCTAAATCAGAATCAAACACAAAATACGCTCAAGGAGGTATTGCTGTTGTTAATAATTGGGAAAAAGATTCTATTGAACAACATATTAAAGACACTTTACAAGTAGGAGGTGCGTTGTGCGACCAATCCATTGTTGAGATGGTTATTAAAGAAGGTCCTTCTATATTGTCAGAATTGATTGACTGGGGTGTTCACTTTGATGAATCAAAAAAAGGAATTTTTAATTTAGGAAAAGAAGGC
>Ga0209092_10000511_pt1 | contig 38392 bp, 35 predicted proteins | sample FraStrMetagenome_FD_187446 | JGI IMG/M metagenome (GOLD analysis project Ga0209092, IMG submission 187446) | Marine eukaryotic phytoplankton communities from Arctic Ocean - Fram Strait ARC3M Metagenome (SPAdes) (version 2) | ecosystem: Environmental > Aquatic > Marine > Oceanic | place: Fram...
TGTAAATGATTTCGCTGCGGTATAAAGTTTATGTTAATCGTAGATAAATCTTGAGCATGTTTTTTTTCTAAATCGCAAGTATCTAAAAATAAATTCTCGACAGATTCATTTAGTTTTTCTAATTTTCTAGAAATCTTTTGGGGCACCAATAAAAGTGAGTTTCGCAATAACAAAATAGGGAAAGTAACTTCCACACTTTTAAAATAATCTTTTAATTGAAACCAATAAGCCAACTCTCCTCCTCCTCCTACATAACAGAGGTTAGGCAATACTAATTCTTGATACAAAGGTCTCAATAAAGCATTGGGTGAAAAGCGTTCTGGATGATTTTTTAATTCTACTAAAATTTCATCTTTACTAAAAAAAAGTGCAGTATTGTTAATTTTATAAACACCTTGGTCTTCAATAATACGTTCTCGAATTCCTTTAATTATATAAAATAGATTAATCTTTCTAGGGTGTACCTGTTTTTTATAGTCAATGGCTTCTAATCGATTTGTAGTTTCGTTTATAATTGAAAACGATTTATTATCTAATAATTCTTTTTGAGCAAAAGGAGTGAATTCTTTTTTAAGCTCTCGATGATTACCATCCATAATAACTAGTCCATATTCTGCGAATAATTCGTTGGCTAAATAGCGAGTTGCATCACTTAAGTTATCATGATTTAAATAAGATTTCGAAAATAAATCAATTAGTTTTTTGGCATTCTCACTTGTGCCTAATTTAGATTTTAGAGATTCTAATAACTTATTTAAACCACAGGTATCCAATTCTCCAACAGCTCCCCCACTTTCACGAATCCAATCCATTTTATTTCCAAACAAGTTGAAGTAATTAATTTCGTCAAAATCATGATCTTCAGTGGCCATCCAATATATAGGAACAAAATGCTGATTACTATATTTTTTATTCAAATCCTCCGATAAATTGACTACAGAGATTATTTTATACAAGAAATATATAGGTCCCGTAAACAAATTGAGTTGATGACCTGTAGTGATGGTAAATGTATTATCATTTAACAGTAAATCAATATTTTGCTGTGTCAAATTAGATACCTCAAAACCTTCGTACTGTTTAGTTAAACTAGCTACTAAAACTTCTCTTTTCTTTTTAGAAAAAAAATCTTTTTTTTCATAAAACTGCTTTTCGAAATTTTCTATCCTAGGGAAACGATTAAAAAAAGGGTGTAAAGTTTCTTTTTCAGCTAAATAATCATTCATTAATGCTGAAAAATAACCTGTTTTTTGGTAAGAAATATGTTTTAGCGCCATAAATTGGATTGCGATATAATTCGTAAAAATACAAAATCCTTAATTGTACATTTGAAAGAGAATGTTAATTAAAATTATATGGGTCGAAATCTAAAACATTTTTTAAATTGCAAGCACTTTACAAAAATTTAATTATGATTCGTTATTTCGTTCTACTTATAGTATTTATTTCTTTTAATTTATATGCTCAAATTAAATCCCCTTCAGAATTTTTAGGCTACGATATAGGCACACAATTTACACGTCATGCTGATGTAGTCAATTATTTTTATTACATAGCCAACAACAGTGATTTGGTTACTTATGGAAGTTATGGAAAAACAAATGAACGTCGTTTGTTAACCTATGCCTTAGTTTCCTCTAAAGAAAACTTAGAGAATATCGAATTGATTAAAACTAACAATCTTATAAATGCTGGAATTAAAGAAGGAGCTGCAAATCCTGAAATAGCTATCGTATGGTTAAGTTATAATGTTCACGGCAATGAAGCTTCGAGTACTGAAGCTGCTATGCAGACCTTATATGAATTGATTGTTGATAAGAAATTATGGCTGGAGAATACAGTCATTATTATAGACCCCTGTGTAAACCCTGATGGTCGGGATCGATATGTAAATTGGTACAACCAAGTAAAAGCATCCCCATACGATACCAATCAAAACGCAACAGAACATAACGAGCCATGGCCAAGCGGAAGACCAAATCACTATCTATTTGATTTAAACAGAGATTGGGTCTGGGCAAGCCAAGTTGAAACGAAGCAACGATTGAAACTTTACAATCAATGGATGCCGCATATTCATGTAGATTTTCATGAACAAGGAATCAACGAGCCCTATTATTTTGCTCCAGCAGCAGAGCCATTTCATGAAGTGATTTCAAATTGGCAACGAAAGTTTCAATTACAAATTGGAAAAAATCATGCAAAATATTTTGATCGTGAGGGCTGGCTTTTTTTTACTAGAGAACGATTTGATTTATTGTATCCTAGTTATGGAGACACGTATCCCACGTTTATGGGAGCTATTGGAATGACCTATGAACAAGCAGGTCATGGTAGAGCGGGTCTAGGAATTGACAATGATGAAGGAATAAAACTAACCCTAGTAGACAGGATAAAGCACCACACAACCACCAGTTTATCAACTGTTGAAATATCTTCTCAAAATGCAAAAAAACTGAACGAAGAGTTTAGTCAATATTTTAAAAATGATCAGTTAAAGTATAAAAGCTATGTCTTGAACGGAAATATAGATCATAAAAAAAAGCTGACTAACTTATTGAACTTACACGATATAAAATGGGGGTATTCCGTTAATAATAGCATCTCTGGATTTCGATATAAAATTCAAAAAAAAGGATCTATCGATGCCAAAAATGCAATTATAGTCAGTACAGATCAACCAAAAGGAAAAATGGTGAAAACTTTATTTGAACCAGACACTAAACTCAGTAATCCACTAACATATGATATTACTTCATGGAGTTTACCCTACGCATACGGGCTTGAAACAGTAGCTAGTACTCAACTTTTAGAATCTAATGAATCAAAAAAAATAATCACAATACATAACGAGCCTTCTCTAAAAAGTGTAGGTTATATTAGTCATTGGACTAGCGTGTATGATGTATCATTTTTAGCTGATTTGTTACTCCATAATGTTAAGGTTCGTTTTTCAGAAAAAGAGCTCAATTTTAATAATATTTCCTATGCAAGAGGAAGTTTAATTATTACTCGAAGTGACAATAAAAATAATTTATATTTTGATGAATTAATAACAAATATTGCCAATCAACACCAACGTCAATTAGTGGTTGTTAATTCAAGTTTTTCTGATAACGGGACTGATTTCGGTTCTCCAGATGTTAAATTAATACCTAAACAACGTATTGCTTTACTAAAAGGAAAAGGCGTTTCATCCCTAAGCTATGGATCGTTATGGTACTTTTTTGAAACTGAATTAAAATATCCGGTAACATCTATAGATATAAATAACTTTAGTTACAACGCATTGGATAATTTTGATGTATTGATTTTACCAGAAACTTTTTATTGGAATGCTCTCAACGAAGATGGAATTCAACTTTTAAAAAAATGGATTAAAGAAGGTGGAAAAATTATTGCAATGGGTGAATCAGTCGAATTATTTAATGATAAAAAAGAATTTGGAATTTCTCAAAATGAGACGGTATTAATTTCTGAAAAAACGCAAAATAACTTAGAAGAAAAATTACTGCCTTATGATCAAAAAGAAATTAATAATTTAAAAAACACAATAACTGGAAGTGTTTATAAAATAACTATTGACAATTCACACCCAATGGCTTTTGGCTATCCTAAAGACTACTTCAGTTTAAAGAAAGGTAGTGAATCATATCAATTAATTGATCAAGGGTATAATGTTGGTTATATTGACGGGGATGCTATAAGTGTGGCAGGATTTTCTGGTGAATTCGCTAAAAAAAATCTTAAAAATTCGCTTGTCTTTGGCGAAAAAAGATTAGGAAAGGGTAGCATTATTTATATGGTGGATGACGTTTTATTTAGATCTTTTTGGGAAAATGGAAAGTTATTTTTAGCGAATGCTATATTCTTTGTTAATAATAATAAATTTAGATTGTAATTTTACTTAAAATGTGGTATCAAATTAAATCACGTCTGAATTTTTTGCTAAAATCTTCAAATCAACACGGAATTCATTCACCTTTTGTTTACGATTTAATTACTAAGTGCTTTTACGATAAAACTCCTTTCTCTGCTTATCATAATTTAAAAGCATTACGAAACGAATTAATTTATAATCAGGATTTGGTTAAGGTTAAACATTATTCTGAAGCCTCAAAAGTCTTTCAGTCCAATCATCAAAAAATTTCTACTATTGTAAAAGGTGAAGGCTCCTCTTACAAAAAACAAAAACAATTGTATCGTATAACTAATTATTTTAAACCAAAAAACGTTTTAGAATTAGGAACCTCTGTTGGGCTTGGTTCAGCAGCAATGGCAATTGGCTCTAATAACAGTATTATTAAAACGGTAGAGGTTAATAAAAATAAATCAGACATAGCAAAAAAGGTATTTAAAAGCTATCAGTTAAAAAATATCCAAATAGACACCTCCTCTTTTAAAGACTTTTTTAAAAAGAGTAATTATGAAAATTTAGATTTAGTTTATCTTGATGGCACCTGTGATAAAGAAAGCACTATTGAAAATTTTAATTCCTTATTAAAATACTCCCACAACGAATCGGTGTTTATTATTAACAATATTTATTGGAGCAAAGAAATGACTGAAGCATGGAATATCATAAAAAAGCAAAAAGAAATTACCGTAAGTATTGATACTTTCTATTGGGGTTTTTTATTTTTCAGAAAAGAACAACCTAAACAACATTTCACTATCAGATTGTAACAAGCAATACCTGAATGCGTCTTATGGAATAAATAGTATATTGTAAAAAATAAAATTCACTGCAAATAATGAGTTTAGTAATAAAAATTAGAGGTATCATAAGAAATTTTCCCTTAGGAAATGAGGTTGTAAAAGTTTTAAAAGGAATCGATTTAGATATAAAACGTGGAGAATATGTAGCTTTAATGGGACCTTCTGGATCCGGAAAATCTACTTTAATGAATCTTCTTGGCTGTTTAGATACTCCAACAGCCGGCACATACGAATTAAACGGTAAAGATGTGAGCAATATGTCTCAAGATGAACTTGCCGAAATTAGAAATAAAGAAATTGGCTTTGTATTTCAAACATTTAATTTATTACCAAGAACTACTGCACTAGAAAACGTTGCATTGCCAATGGTTTATGCAGGATCCTCCAAAGAGGAGCGTAAAAAACAAGCAGAAAAAGTTTTAGCAGATGTCGGTTTAGCAGATAGAATGGATCACAAATCTAGTCAATTGTCTGGTGGACAACGACAAAGAGTTGCTGTTGGTAGAGCGCTTGTAAACAAACCTTCTATTATATTAGCTGATGAACCCACCGGAAATTTAGATTCAAAAACCTCTGTTGAAATTATGGGTTTATTTGATGAAATACATAGAAATGGGAATACCGTAATTATTGTTACTCACGAAGAGGATATTGCCAAATACGCACATCGAGTAATTCGCTTAGTTGATGGCGTGGTAGCAAGTGATATAAAAAATCAATAAACATTTATATTCTATATTTGTAAATCTAATTTCAAATTATGAATTCTTTTAGTTTATCAAATCCTTTGTTATTAATAATTGGTGGTATTGCTTTACTTATAATACTTTACTTTTGGAATAAATACAATACCAGGACAAGACGCAATAGAGGCAATAAAAGTTTTAGAAATAATTATTACAAAAAAAAACAAATAAAATGATCAACTAATCGTTGATAAAAAATCATTTTCTATGAAAATATACACAAAAACTGGAGATAATGGAACCACAGCCTTATACGGCGGCACTAGAGTTCCAAAATATCATATTCGAATAGAAAGCTATGGAACAGTTGATGAACTAAATTCGTATCTAGGTTTAATTAGAGATCAGGAAATTGATATTGAAACAAAAGAGTTATTGATGCATATACAAGAACGGCTATTCACATTAGGCGCAATTTTGGCAACAGACCCAGAGAAAGAAAAATTAAAAAATGGAAAAGAACGTTTGAATATACCAAAAATTGATGAAGAGGATGTTCAACTTTTAGAAAATAAAATAGATCAAATGAATGAACAACTATCTCCTATGACTCATTTTATTCTTCCTGGAGGACACCCTATTGTGTCACATTGTCACGTAGCGCGTTGTATATGTCGACGTAGTGAACGTTTAACAACATTACTTAATGAACAAGAACCAATAAATAGTCTTGTATTAAAATATTTAAATAGACTATCTGATTTTCTTTTTGTATTGGCACGAAAGTTGTCATCTGATATGGAAGTAGATGAACTGAAATGGATTCCAAAAAAACTTAAAAACAATTAAAAAACAATTATTTAATAATTTGTATGTCAGCTCACTACATACGTTCTTAAAAATAAATCATAAATAATTACGATTATACTTGACTTTGTGATCAAAAAAATTATTTTTGCAGAAATTTAAATACACAAGTCTATGTACTGGACATTAGAATTGGCATCCTACTTAAGTGATGCACCCTGGCCGGCAACGAAAGATGAATTGATAGATTACTCTATTAGAACTGGAGCACCCCTTGAGGTAGTCGAAAATCTCCAAGCTATAGAAGATGAAGGTGATTCTTATGATTCAATTGAAGAAATTTGGCCAGACTATCCCACAGATGAAGATTATCTGTGGAATGAAGATGAATATTAAATTATTAATAAGAAAAAAGTCTCTAAATAAGAGACTTTTTTTTTGCTTGAAACTCAAAAACTAAAACATATTAACCTTTGGCTATGTTGTTTTTTTGCAGTTTTTTTGTAAAATATTGAAAAGTAATTTTACTTTTCAATTTGAGTAAACAATACACAATACAAAATGGGAATATTAGATAACGTTCTAAAGCTCTTTGTTGGGGATAAATCCAAAAAAGATATAAGTGAAATCCAACCAATGGTAGCGCTTATAAAAAATCAAGAAGCAGAAATTGCTAGTCTAACAATTGATGAATTAAGATCTAAAACAGTCGAATTCAAAAATAAAATTAAGGCTGATCAAAAAGAAATACAAGATCAAATTGATGCACTAGAGCTAAAATCTCGTGAAATTGAAGATATCAATAAAAAAGAAGACCTATACAAAGCGATTGATACTTTAAAAGATGAACGCTACGCAATTGAAGTTAAAACTTTAGAAAATATCTTACCAGAGGCGTTTGCGGTGATGAAAGAAACTGCGAAACGATTTAAAGATAATGAAACACTTAAAGTTAATGCTACTCCTTTTGATAGAGAAATTTCAGCAACGAATGACTATGTGATTCTTGAAGGTGAAAAAGCAATTTGGAAAAATTCTTGGGATGCTGCAGGTAAAGAAGTTACATGGGACATGGTACATTATGATGTACAATTAATCGGGGGTATTGCTTTACATCAAGGAAAAGTTGCAGAAATGCAAACTGGAGAGGGTAAAACGCTTGTTGCTACACTGCCTATGTATCTAAACGCCCTGGCAGGAAATGGAGTGCACTTGGTTACTGTAAACGATTACTTGGCAAAACGTGATAGTGCTTGGATGGCGCCTTTGTTTGAGTTTCATGGGTTAACCGTTGACTGTATTGATCATCACCAACCTAATTCGGAAGCTCGTCGTAAGGCATACAATGCAGATATTACCTATGGAACCAACAATGAATTTGGTTTTGATTACCTTAGAGATAATATGGCTCACGCGCCTGAAGATTTAGTGCAACGACCGCACCACTATTCCATTGTCGATGAGGTAGATTCCGTATTAATCGATGATGCACGTACACCCTTAATTATTTCTGGTCCAGTTCCGCAAGGAGACCGTCATGAATTTAACGACCTAAAACCAAGAATTGCAGATATAGTCTCTGTTCAAAAAAAATATTTAACAGGAGTACTAGCAGAAGCTAAAAGACTAATCAAAGAAGGAGATGAAAAAGAGGGTGGTTTTCAATTACTGAGAGTTTACAGAGGTATTCCTAAAAACAAAGCTTTAATTAAGTTTTTATCTGAAGAAGGAGTACGACAAATTCTACAGAAAACTGAAAATCAGTACATGTCTGATAATAACCGTGAAATGCCTAAAATTGACGCGGAACTATATTACGTAATTGACGAAAAAAATAATCAAATAGAATTAACAGATAAAGGAGTTGATTATCTTTCAGGTAAAGATGATCCAGACTTCTTTGTGATGCCAGAAATTGGAGTGGAAATTGCTCAAATTGAAGAAAGAAATCTCCCCTCTGAAGAAGAAGCTAATTTAAAAGAAGAGTTATTTCGTGATTTTGGTGTAAAAAGTGAGCGAATTCATACTATGAATCAGCTGTTAAAAGCTTATTCATTGTTCGAAAAAGACATTCAATATGTGGTCATGGATAATAAAGTCATGATTGTAGACGAGTCAACTGGACGAATAATGGATGGAAGGAGATACAGTGATGGATTGCACCAAGCTATTGAAGCTAAAGAAAATGTAAAAATTGAAGCTGCTACTCAAACCTTTGCTACCGTAACACTTCAAAATTACTTTAGAATGTATCGCAAGCTATCTGGTATGACTGGAACGGCAGTCACTGAAGCGGGGGAACTTTGGGAAATCTACCAATTGGATGTGGTAGAAATACCAACAAATAGACCTATATTAAGAGATGATCGTGAAGATAAGATTTACAAAACAAAACGTGAAAAATATAATGCAGTAATTGATGAAGTAACACAACTAACAGAAGCAAAAAGACCAGTTTTAATTGGTACTACATCAGTTGAAATTTCAGAGCTCCTTAGCCGAATGCTAAATATCCGAAATGTGAAGCACAACGTTTTAAACGCAAAGCTCCATAAAAAGGAAGCAGATATTGTACAGGAAGCAGGACAAGCTGGTATGGTAACTATAGCAACCAATATGGCAGGACGTGGTACCGATATTAAACTATCTGATGAAGTTAAAAATGCTGGAGGTTTAGCTATTGTAGGTACAGAGCGACACGACTCCCGTCGTGTTGATAGACAGTTACGTGGTCGTAGTGGTCGTCAAGGTGATCCAGGAAGTTCGCAATTTTATGTAGCCCTAGATGACAATTTAATGCGACTTTTTGGTAGTGAACGTATTGCCAAAATGATGGATAAAATGGGTTTGAAAGAAGGAGAAGTTATTCAGCATTCCATGATTTCTAAATCTATAGAGCGAGCTCAGAAAAAAGTTGAGGAAAATAATTTTGGTATTCGTAAGCGATTGTTAGAATACGATGATGTGATGAACGCTCAAAGAGAAGTTGTTTACAAAAGACGCTACAACGCCTTATTTGGAGACAGATTAAGTGTTGATATTGCAAATATGATATTTGATACCGCGGAAGTAATTACTGAAGACAATAAAGCAGCTCAAGATTATAAAAATTTTGAATTTGAATTAATACGGTATTTTTCAATCAGCTCACCGGTAAATCAAAGTGAATTTGAGAATATGAATTCGCAAGAAATTGCAGGTGTTGCTTACAAATCTGCACTCAAACATTACCAAGAGAAAATGGTTAGAAATGCTGAAATTGCATTTCCGGTAATCAAAAATGTGTACGAGACACAAAAAGACCAATACAAACGTATTTTAGTCCCTTTTACTGATGGTGTTAAAAACTTAAATGTCGCTACCGATTTAGAAAAAGCCTACACAACAGAAGGAAAACAACTAATTCAAGATTTTGAGAAAAATATTTCACTAGCAATTATTGATGATGCTTGGAAAACCCATTTACGTAAAATGGATGAATTGAAACAATCCGTTCAACTAGCTGTACATGAGCAAAAAGACCCCCTACTAATTTACAAGTTTGAAGCTTTTGAATTATTTAAAGAAATGATAGTAAAAGTAAATAAAGATGTGATTTCTTTCTTATTTAAGGGAGAATTACCTCAAAAAAACCAACAACAAATTAGAGAAGCTCGTCAAGTAAAATCTAATCGAAGTTTAAAAGAACAAAAGGATGAAATACAAAATCTGGACGAAAGAGCATCCATTTCTAGAGCTGCCGGACAAACGCAACGACAGCAACAACAGGTAACAGAAACTATTGTAAGAGAACAGCCAAAGATTGGTAGAAACGATAAAGTTACTATTAAAAATGTTATGAGTGGAGAAAATAAAACGTTGAAGTACAAACAAGCTATTCCATTAATTAATAAAGGGGAATGGGTTTTGGTTGATTAATTCATTTAAATAGGATTATCATCAATTCAGATGGAGTTCCTTTTTTTGTCTAGTCGTTTATTAAGTTATCCTTTTTTAAGATCGATCGTAATTTGACTACTATCATATAAAATAGAAATGCGACTAAACCAACAGAAAAACCTGTTAATAACTCTGTGACTAGAGTAGGAATTAGATGAAAAACATCATGAATTTGATGAATATTGTGAACAAAAATACCTCCACCCACTAATAACATAGCAAGCGTTCCAATAATTCCTATTACTTTGATTATTTTAGGTAAAACCCAAACCAATCCTTTTCCTGTTTTTAAGTAAAATATTTTTTTCACTCCTTTAAGTTGTTCTGAAATTTTTATCAAATAAAAACCTGCGTCGTCTATCCTGACCAACAAAGCAACAAGTCCGTAAACCCCCAACGTCGCAAGAATCGATATAAATGTTACTACAGCTATTTGAGTTATTAAATTAGAGCCTAACACCTCTCCTAGAGCTAGCATAATAATTTCAAGAGATAAGATGAAATCTGTGAGAATAGCTGATTTTACTTTTGCTTTTTCAACTTTTAATAATTCATTATCTGTTTTAACTTTATTAAAATTAGTACGATGCCTTTCTTTATAAAAAAAAGTATGTATGATCTTTTCGACACCCTCAAAACTTAAATATACCCCACCTACTAATAATATGGGAACAATTAATTGAGGTATAAATGCGCTTAATAAAAAAGCGAATGGAAGAATAATTAATTTATTAATAAAAGAACCTTTTGTGATGGCCCAAATAACAGGTAATTCTCTTGAGGCTCTGAAGTTAGAGGCTTTTTCAGCTCCAACTGCTAGATCGTCACCTAAAATTCCTGCAGTCTTTTTAGTAGCGACCTTGGTCATAGCTGCTATATCGTCCATTAACAATGCTATATCATCTAAAAGTGCAAAAAATCCCGACATAAAATACTAATTAGCTCTTTTTGTATAATTTTTTAAAAAATCTCCTTTTGGAGTTCCTTCATCAAATGAACTCCCCTTCAAAAGAAATCTTGTTTTATTTCTTGCATCTTCGTTACTCATATCCTCATATTCCATACGGTAAACAGCGCTAAATAAATGAGCCCTGCCGGCACCATGATAACAGTGTATCAGTACTGGATAATTATCTGGATTATCCATGATTTCTAAAAAAGAGTCGATAGTCTCTTGACTTGGCACTTGATAAGAGCCCACATTAAAATAAGATACTCCATCTATATTTTCTATAGCTTCTTTTTCAGCTAGTAATTCTTCTGGAATTTCAGGATTGTTGATAGTATCTGTAGTTCCAGGAAATCTTAGATCCACTATACTTTTTATATGATATTTTTTAGTATAATCTTCTATTTTATTTGGAGGTATAACTCCAGATTTATAAACTTTGTTTTCCGTTATTTCCTTGAAATTATAATTGATATTCACATCGTAAACATACTTTCCAACGAGAACTATTACAACTATTAGTAAGACTCCTAATACACTTTTTTTCATAATTTAAATAATATTATTTATTTGGGTTTCCAAGTTTTTTATTAATGATTCTGTCAAAATAATCTGCTACAAAAGTTTTGGTTACAAGCTCCAAAGAATCCATTTTTTCGTTCGATTGATCAATTAAATTATTCTCGAGATTTTTATCACCTATATCATAAAATCCAGTGGCTTTTTCTCCATCAAAATAACATATATAATCATTTTGCTGCAGAACATAACCTGATGCACTATAATTGATTGTGAATGGCTCAATAATAGTATCGTTTAACAAACTCCTACCCCAACTCCTAAAAGGTTGGTCATACCCAATCAAATCTACTAAGGTTGGATAAATATCAATTTGCTGAGCTAATTCTTTATTAACTCCTTTTAAGCTGTTATCAGGTTTGTAAAATAAAATAGGAATTGCAGTTCTGTTGACAGTTTCGTTATAAACCTCATAAGTTGTAATATTTCCATGATCTCCAGTTATTACAAATATGGTATTATCGAACCAATCTTCTTCTTTAGAAGCTTCAAAAAACTTTTTAAATGAAAAATCAGTATAACCTATACATTGATGCATTTGATTATTTTCCGATGGGAATTTTCCCTCATATTCTTTGGGGATTTTGTAGGGCTCATGAGAACTTACTGTAAAAATCGTACTAAAAAAAGGCTCTTTCTTTTTGTCAAGTACTCTTTTTGTAAACTCTAAAAACTTTTCGTCCCATATACCCCATGTTCCGTCAAAATCATCATCATTACCATATTCAGTTCTTCCGTAATAATGATCAAAGCCTAAAATATTACCAAAGCCGAGAAAACCCATAGATCCATTAGCTGCCCCATGAAAAAACGAGGTATCATAATCTATATCATTTAAAATTGAAACGATAGACTCAATTTCTTGTTTTGAAAAAGGAGATGAAGTAAATGCATCTTTAAATGATGGGATTCCTGCTAATACAGATGACATTCCATGAATAGATTTATAACCATTAGCAAATGCATTCGGATATATAAGACTATGGTTCGCTAAAGAATCAATAAACGGTGTGTAACTGACAAAATCTTTAATATTCATTTCTTTATTGAAGGCTCCTGAATATTCTCTATCAAAACTTTCGATAATAATAACAATGATATTTGGTTTGGATTTTGAGTTAACATCATACTGTTTAATTGGTTGAATTAGATGATTTATTTCATCTTTACTTACCTTATAATTTGCTTTTTTAAAGGTATTTTTAAATAAGGTTCTTATAAATGCAAAAGGAGTGTTTAAAACAAAATCTGCTTGTTTGATTTGAGTAACGTGACGATTGGCATCAACTAAATTTATAGGTCTTGTACTTTCTTTAAAATCTCCTCCCCTAATGCCTCCTATACTCAATACTGTTATTAAAACAATCATCAAAATAGATGTGGCGTAATAGTAAGTAGGCTTAATAACTAATGATTCTCTTTTAACATTATATTTCTTGTAGAGGTATATCCAAAAAAATGAAACTAAAATAAAAAGAAAAAGAACGTGCCAGTAAGTGATTAAGAATCTTAACAACATTCCTGTTATATGATTTTCATCCTTCAGTACATTTATTACTGAAATAGTAGTTCGACTAAAATTATATTTATAATAGATAAAATCTACAAAATTTAAAGAATAGGCGATGAGATTACTTATAAAATACACATAAAAAAGAAATCGTTGATAAGTGGCAGTTTTACTAAATTTAAGAGGTAGTAAAGACAATAAAATAAAAAGTGAATTTACATAAAGAATGGCTGTTGTATCAAAAGCAAGACCATAGTAATACAATCTACAAAATTCATAGGTAGTTTCAACCCCCAATAAAGAATAATTATAAATCAAAAAAAGTACTCTAGCAATAAAGTAAAAAAGGTATACTAACAACAACCTATAAAAAAGCACTTTGTATTCTCGTATTCTAAAAATCGATTCCATTTATATTTATAATTTGCAAAATAACATCTTTTTTATATTATTTACTAATTACATCTGATTTGAGTACCTTTAACTATTCTTTATGTTTTGTTATGCAAAAAATTAATAAAATATTCTTTTGGATTCTTGGTGCATTAATAGGCTTGACTCTATTAGCCATTTTCGTAGGTTGGCCAATACTAAAATCTCAAACTAAAAAAAATAGTCCAGAACAGATTGTTACGTATACGCAGGAAGATATTGAGATCAGCACTTTATACAGTAGTCCTAGTAAAAAAGGTAGAATAATTTTCGGCAAATTAGTTCCATATAATGTTGTATGGAGAACAGGCGCTAACGAACCTACGTCGTTTACTACAAATAAAGATCTGGTTATCGACAATAAGGATTTGCCAAAAGGTACATACTCACTGTGGACCATACCTAGGGAAACATCCTGGGATATAATTTTCAATTCAAAAATGAATCATTGGGGTGTAAAGTTTTCTGATCAAACTGCCAACCGAGATCCTAAGTATGATGTGTTGACAGCAACCGTTATTCCTTCAAAAAGCTTAACAGTTACCGAAAATTTTACAATTTCTTTTTCGGAATCAAATAACAATATACTTATGATGTTAGCGTGGGACACTACCGTAGTTCCGGTATTATTACAAAAAAAATAAAATGACTAAAAAGAAAGCAAAAATAACTGCTTTAAATGAAAAAGAAGGAGTGTCACAACCTAAATCCCTGAGTGAAAAAGTTGCCTCTACCTTAAAAAAAAGAAGAAAAAAAGTACCTTCTGCTAACGATTTAATAAAAGGTGTTTTAAAAAAAGACAAAACTTCGTTGAGTCGTGCGATTACTTTAGTAGAAAGTACTAACAAAAAACATCAAAAACAGGCAAGAAAAATAATAGAAGCTTGCTTACCTCATGCAAACAAATCTATTAGGATTGGGATAACTGGTGTACCTGGAGTAGGCAAGAGTACGTTTATTGAACAGTTTGGAAAATTAATTGTTCAAAAAAATTTAAACGTAGCGGTATTAGCAGTTGATCCTAGTAGTTCTATTAGTGGAGGAAGTATTATGGGTGATAAAACTCGAATGGAAGATTTAGTAAAAGAATCCAACGCTTTTATTAGACCTTCAGCATCAGGCGATTCCTTAGGCGGAGTAGCCAAAAATACAAGAGAAGCTATCCTATTGTGTGAAGCAGCTGGATACAATGTCATTTTAATAGAAACTGTTGGTGTTGGTCAAAGTGAAACTGTTGTTCATTCTATGACTGATTTTTTTTTATTATTAAAACTAGCTGGCGCTGGTGACGAATTACAAGGCATTAAAAGAGGAATCATAGAAATGGCCGACAGTATTATCATAAATAAAGCAGATGGAAATAATATAACTGCTGCAAAAATCGCAAAAACTGAATTTAACAGAGCACTTCACTTATACCCTGATAAAGGCAATAACTGGGTTCCAAAAACTTTAACTTGTAGTGCCTTAAATAATGAAGGAATTTCGAATATATGGGAATTAATTCAAAAATATATTTCTATAACAAAAGCTAATGGATATTTTCAGCAAAAAAGAAAAGAACAAAATAAATATTGGATGCTTCAAACTATTGAAAATGCATTAAAAAGTGATTTTTATAATCATCCAAAAATTAAAAAAGAATTAAAAAAACAACTAACTCTTATGGAAAACAATAAGCTAACTCCTTTTGAAGCTGCGAATTATTTATTAAACATAAATGATTAAAAAAATGCTTGAGTTTACCATAATTATTCCTGTATACAATGAAGAATTAAACTTAAAACGAGTTGAAAAGGAATTACTATCATTTATTAAAATTGCCAAAAAAAAAACAACTATTTTATTTATAAATGATGGCTCTACGGATAACAGTCAACAAATAATTGAAGACATTTGCCAAAAAAATATAGAATTTAGATTCATACATTTTAAAAACAATAAGGGTTTAAGTGCTGCTCTAAAAGCTGGGTTTGATAATATTGATACCCCTTTATTAGGTTATATAGATGCAGACCTTCAAACTTCACCTAAAGATTTTAATATCCTTTTAAATCACACAGAACATTATGATTTAGTAACAGGTATCCGTACTCAAAGGAAGGACTCTCTCATTAAAAAAATATCTTCAAAAATATCCAATAAGATTAGAACTATTTTCACAAACGATGGTATGGATGATTCTTGTTGTCCATTAAAAATTATTAAAACAGATTGTGCAAAAAAAATTCCAATGTTTAAGGGACTTCATCGTTTCCTGCCAGCAATGGTATTATTACAAAAAGGGACCGTTGATTCTTGTTGTCCATTAAAAATTATTAAAACAGATTGTGCAAAAAAAATTCCAATGTTTAAGGGACTTCATCGTTTCCTACCAGCAATGGTATTATTACAAAAAGGGACCGTTTTGCAAATTCCCATTCAACATTTTCCGAGAATAGCAGGTAAAACTAAATTTGGAATAAGGAATAGATTATTGGGTCCAATTACTGATTGCTTTGCTTATTTATGGATGAAAAAAAAGTATATAAATTATGAAGTGATTAAAAAAAAATGAACGATTACTTTATTTATTCTATAGGTTTAACTGCACAATTACTTTTTTCACTTAGACTATTAATACAATGGCTATTTTCAGAAAAAGAAAATAAAATAGTTGCTCCTACATTTTTTTGGATAGTAAGTTTAATCGCATCTATTCTTTTTTTTATGTACGGTTACCTTAGAAATGATTTTGCAATTATGCTTGGTCAATTTATTACCTATTATATTTACATTAGGAATTTACAACTACAAAATCAATGGAATAGATTACAAAAAGAGATCCAAATCGTATTTATTAATTTTCCATTAATAGTTTTATTAATTACATTTCTTAGAGGAGAATTTGATTTTTCACAACTCTTTAATCAAGATTTTATTCCCATTTGGTTGTTAGCTTTAGGAATTGTTTCACAGCTAATATTTACGTTACGGTTTATATTTCAATGGATAATTTCAGAGAAAAATAAATTATCACAATTACCAAGTACCTTTTGGATTTTAAGTACAGTAGGGTCTGTAATAATTTTAATTTATTCTATTTTCAGAAAAGATCCTATTTTATTCATTGGACATACCTTTGGAATAATAATTTATTGTAGAAATTTAATGATTTTAAAAAAACATAATTAATTTTTTTTTTGAATAATTAATTGAAGTTTGTAAAAGCCCCAACCAATTAAACCGCCAAATAAAAATCCAGTTAATACATCTAAAGGGTAATGAACACCTACATAAATCCTACTGTAACCAACTAAAAAAGACCATAATAACAATATAAACGGCAGGTAATAGTATTTATTACGAAGAATTAAACCTATATAAACTGCTATAACCATAGAATTAACAGCATGTCCAGAGAAGAAACTATAAATACCCCTTTTCTCAACAACGATTCTCATTAGTCCCTCTAAATCTTGATTCGCCCAAGGGCGTAATCTCTGAAATCCATTTTTAAATAAATTTGCTAATTGATCTGTTGAAGCTATCATCAATCCGGCAACTATCAATATAATTATAGTTTTTTTTAAACCATAATTTTGATATACTAAATACAAAAGAAATAAGTACAGGGGGATAAATGTAAGTTTATTAGTAATTACTCTCCAAAACAGATCCCAAGACTCACTTCCTAAATTGTTAAGAAATAGAAAAAGCTCGGTGTCATATTTAATTATTTCCTCAATCATTTTCGTAGGAAGCTACTTCTTTATCGTAAAATTCACTGGCTTCTTTTATTGCTGTTTCTGTTTCTTTTTCCAACTCCTTCTGATCCTCTTTATCAAACTCTTCTAACCACTCTACTTCGTCATTTTCAAGATTGATAATAAAGCGTGGAAATTCAGTATGCACAACAAAAATAGCGTCAGGATATTGGGTGTTATCACCTAATATAAATTTTGGAAGTGTCATAATTATTTATTTAAATTAAGTGCAAATCTACAAATTAAATATTGAGCTGATCATTATTAATATTGGATAAAACAATTTTCGTTTAAATATTTAAAAAACTTTAATTTACAGATTAGCCAACTTTTTATTACTATAGTAGTAATAAAACTTATGAAATGCATAGTTATATTAAGTGGTCAGGTATTGAAATAAATGAAGAGATAAATAAATCGATTTTTTTTATGTTTATAAAATGGAAATAACAAAAATTTTAAATGAAATCGATGTTACAGAATTAGGTGAAGTCCTTATGGATAAAGCTGAGTCAATTTTATATAGTGATTTTAATATAATTATTCTAGAAATAGAATATGAAGATTTAAAGAGTGATAATTTTGAAAACATACAGGTATTAGGTTCTGTTGAATACGGTGATTGGAACTCTCTCAAAAACTTTATTTCTGAAAGTGAAGTCGAAAGAATTAAAAATCAGTTTGATGAAGATTTAAACGATTTTATGGAAGATGAAGACGAGGAAATTGATGATTGTTTACAAATATATACTTCAGTACTTTATTGCAATGGAGAATTCGTCTGGAGCGGAATGACAACCTAAAGTAGGTTCAACATAATATTTGAAATTATTAAATCAGAACTTCAAACAATATTAGTGCGATATTAATGGTTTTCTTTATAAATTTTTTGATATACTTTTAGTTAAAATATTTTTATTAGATAAATGATTAAATCTAATAAATAACAATATACCTGAAGCGGTAAGTCCTGCTAATAATCCTATCCAAATACCAGTACTTTTATATTCGGTATACATACTTAAATAATAAGAAATTGGAAAACCTATAACCCAATACGAAATAAATGTAATTAATGTAGGTATTAACACATCCTGCATTCCTCTCAAAGCTCCTAACGCTATTACTTGGATAGTGTCTGAAATTTGAAAAATAGCTGCTATGATCAATAAAGTTTTCGCTATTTCTAATACTTCATAGTTATCGAATATTTTTGAAGGATCATCAAAATCTAAATATAATTTTGGAAGTACATCATTAAATATCAAAAATAGAGATGCAAAAATAATTGCAAATAAAATAGCAATCAAGAATATAGAAAAAGCTATACGTCTTAATTCAGCATATTTATTTAAACCCATTTGATTCCCTACTCGAATCATTGCCACAACACTTAAACCCATAGCTACCATAAAAGTCATAGAGGATAAGTTCAAGGCAATTTGATTAGCAGCTTGTGGATTTTTCCCTAAAATACCTGATAACCATATTGCAGCAGTAAAAATGGCAACTTCAAAAAACATCTGCATTGCAGATGGGAAACCAAGATTGAAAAGTTTATTGATCATTTCTTTTGAAAGATTTAAAAAATTTAAATCTAATAGATATGGTCTTGTTTTATTATTTCGTACTAATAAAAACCAAAGATAAAACAACATTATTATTCGAGAAACAAGAGTTCCAATTGCAGCTCCAACTATGCCTAATTCTGGAAACCCAAATTTTCCAAAAATGAAAATATAATTTAATACAACATTAATAATATTTGCAATCAAAGTGGCTATCATCGGATATTTTGTCATGGACATTCCATCACTAAATTGTTTGAATGATTGAAAAACAATAAGAGGAATTAACGATGCTGCTACAAGATTTAAGTATGGAATAGCCAATTCAACAACTTCTTGAGGCTGTTGCATTACATGTAAAATTGGTTTTGCTAATAAAACTCCAAAAAATAAAAATATACTAATAAGGGCACATAAACAAAGTCCATGTTTAAATGTCGATTTGCCGTCTTCAAAATTTCCTTCACCATCTGCTTTTGCTACTAAAGGAGTGATTGCAGTTGAAAAACCAATCCCAAAAGACATTGCAATAAACATAAAACTATTAGCTAAGGAAACTGCAGCAAGCTCGGCAGTTCCAAGTTGACCGACCATTACATTGTCAACAAAAGCTACTAAGGTATGTCCTAGCATACCAAGTATAACAGGATAAGCCAGTTTCAGATTATAATTAAATTCTTTTGTATAATTTGATAAAATCATAGCCAAAATATAAGTCAGCTAAAAAAAAACAGAAAAAAACTGACCGAATCATCGGTCAGTTTTTTTAAAACGAATAAAATAATTTTTAATCGTTTGTTTTTAAAGCAATATTCATTCGATTTCCAGAGGTTACTTCTGAAGATGATTCAAATTCCAAAACCAAAGGTCTATATTCGTTGGTAAGGTTTATATTATATGCTGAAAACACTAATACTCCTGAACGTTCGTTAGCAGGAACAACTACTGATGCATCAAATGAATAACTTTCTGAGGATAAATCCGATTCATCCTCCACTACCACAACATTGAAAGTTCTTTCCTCTGAAGAACTGGTCGAAACAAAATAGGATAATGGAAAATTAATTTCAGGATTATTCTGTGACAATGGAAGTTCTAATGTAGCCGAAATAGTAAATCCAATAGTATCGTTTCGAACAGAATTAAAATCATCATAATCCGTTGAACATGAGGTTACAAACATTAGAACTGCTAATATGGTAACTAATTTAGTTATATTTTTCATAAGTCTTAAATTATTAATTAATAGCCTGGATTTTGTTGTAAATTAGGGTTTACATCTAAGGATTGTTGTGATAAAGGTAATTGAAACAACGTACTCCCAGATTCTAAATTTAGAACGTCTGAGGGAGTTCCGGATCCATCCGCTTGATCTCCAGCGTTGGTTCTGTTTACTGAAAGTCCCCATCTTTTTAGATCAAAAAATCTCTGATACTCGAATGCAAATTCTAATCTTCTTTCTGATCGTATCGCATCTCTTAAATCTACACCTGTTTCACTATTTGGAGAATTTAAATACCTTCTAGTTCTTAACTCGTCTAAGGCACTTCTGGCAGAAGTCTCGTTACCCAAATTAAAGTATGCTTCAGCTTTATTTAAATAAACCTCAGCCGCACGAAATATTTTATAGTCAACTTCTCCGTTTGTTTGTCCAGGTCTTCCAAAAAGCTTTTTTATACCATTGTAAGCGTTGCCTCCACTTAATCCCTCAAATGTGTAAGCATCTTTTCTAATATCATCATCACTGAATAACGAAAATAATTGAAAAGAAGTTACATACTCGGGAATTAAAGAAGTCATACTACCTTGACTCCAAGTAACTCCAATACTATTTCCTAATATCGGATCTACATTTGGAATATAAAAAATTAATCCATCGCGATTGGTATCTTCCCATACTCCAACTACATTGTCTCTTGCGGCTATTTGATAATCAACTTGGTTTGCTGCATCAATTGAGTTTTGCCATTCCCCCATGTAGAGATATACTCTAGATAATAACACATTAACTGCATCAACATTCATTCTTCCGACTGGGTTTACGGGATTTATTTTTGTTTTCGCGTCTTGGAGATCCTCCAGTATTTTTGTGTAAGATTCTGCAACTGATAATCTAGCAGGTTCAATATTAGGATCTGGCTCTTGAACATATGCAACACCCAAACTAGTATTTGCATCTCCAGATTGGGTTGGTATTTTTCCAAAAAATGTAACGAGATTAAAATGAGCTAATGCTCTTAATGCTTTTGCTTCTGCAATAATATTATTTTTACTCTCACCTTCAAAATTCTGTACGTAAAATAGAATTTGGTTTGCTCTAAAAATTAGAGCGTAAGCATCTGAATAAGTACCTCCTAAAGTTGAATTAGAGTTGTATTCGTAATCATGCAAAGTTCTTTTTGAGAAACGACCTCTTTGTGATAATGTTACATTATCAGCCAAAACATCAGGGGCACTTAATAAGGACCCAGCATCACTACTACCATATAAGCCACCTCTTGTTAGCGCAGAATAAACTCCACGTAAACCATTTTCAAAATCTTGAGCAGTGACATAGGCATTTTCAGTTGCAAACTCATCATAAGGCAACTGATTTAGTTCATCATCACAGGATAGGAATAATCCTGCAAAAATTATCATTGGTATAAATATTTTATATATTTTTTTCATTTTTAAAATTTATATGATTAGAAACTTAAATCAATTCCAAAATTGATTGATTTTGTATTTGGATAACTATATAGTGTAGCTTCTCCAGGAGCAACAGTATTGGCAAAATTAATTGTTTCACCAGAAGATATACCTACCTCAGGGTCGCCGTAAAACTGAGTAAAAGTTAATAGGTTTTGACCTTGCACATACAGTCTTAAGGAATTAAATGGAATTTTATCAAGTAATTCACTCGGGAATGTATACGAAAAAGTTATATTCCTCATACGTATGTAATCTCCTTTTTCAAGAAATCTATCAGAGTTTACTGAATTCGCTTCATTTTGATAAATTGGGCTTGGTTGTACATTGGTATCGCCTGGTTGCTGCCAATAGTTAAAGGCACTTAGAGCTTGGTTGTCGTCAATATTTATACCATCTGAATTCAGATTAGAACGAACAAAGTTATTGATCCAATTTCCAGATTTAAATACAAAATCAGCTCTTAAGCCCCAACCCTTGTAATTTAAATCTGTAAAAAAACCACCTTCTTTATCTGCTATAGTTGACTTTCCTTGAAGCACTCTATTTTCGCCTTCTGGAAGATCACCGGCTCTGTATACTTCACCGTCAGCTCCGAAATACAATGGCGCTCCGTTATTAGGATCAACCCCTGCGTATCTAACTAAATAATGTTCATTTATCATAGCTCCTTCTCTAAACAGGATATTGTATGCATTATCCGGAATTACATCCTCTCCATCTGGTAACTCTACAATCTCATGATCTAAAAAGAAAATATTTCCACCTAAAGTCCATTTCCAATCATTGTTTCTTATAATATCTCCTTGTAATGATAATTCAAAACCTTTATTTTGAATTTCACCCAAGTTTCCAAAAATTGACCCAACTCCAGCCTCGTCAGAGGTAGGTATAGCAAATAATAAATCAGTTGTATTTCTCACAAAATAGTCAGCGACACCTCTTATTCTTCTATTTAATAAATTAAATTCTATCCCAATATTCGTTGTAGCGGTTGTTTCCCATTTTAATTCTGGATTTCCAATATTAGATGGTATCGTAGCTGAACCTCCTGGATAAGAACCAAAAGAAACGTTGTCTTGAGCAGCGTAACGAGAAATTCCGTTTCTATTACCTACCGTTCCATAAGATGCTCTTAATTTTAAATCGTTAATTTCATCAACATTGAAGAAATCCTCCTTTGCTATATTCCAACCTAAGGATCCACTGTAAAATAATCCCCATCGTGTATCTTTACCAAAATTTGAAGATCCATCATACCTTACAGAGGCCGATGCTAAGTACTTTTGTTCAAAATCATAATCAGCAAACATTCCATAAGAAACTAGTGTTAGGATATTTTTTGTAGTACTGGCTGATGTTACTTGTGCAGCGTTAATTTGTGTTGTTAATAATTCTGAAGGAAAACCAATACTTCTTAAATTATAGCCATTACTTTCGTTGTAGTTGTACTCAAACAAACCCATTACATTTAGATTGTGGCTATCACTTAAATAACTATAATTTAAACGATTACTCATAGTCATATCGAAATAATAATTTCCGGTATCTAATTTATTACCAGGATTGTCAGGGTCTCCTATAATACTATCTAGTATCCCTCCAGGTTTTGAGTAACTTTCTGTTCTTCGGTTTAAACTGTTGATTGAGGTATTAAAACCATAACTAAAATTATCAGAAAACATTATTTCTGCATCAACACTCGATAAAAAGTTATTTTTAATCTCAAATGAAGGTTCTGACAACAGTGCTCCTCTAACATTAAATGTAGTGTGTGTTGGTGTGTAAATAGGGTTTCCGTTTTCATCTAAAATAGGACTACCGTTTTCATCTAACTCAAACTCTGTTTCGTATGCATTATAATCATACATTGCTCTAAATGGATTTTGAACATTGTTTCTATCTCGAGGTTCATCACTTGTTGATCTTGAATAACCAACGTTAACTCCAATTTTTAACCAATCCTTCGCATCAAAATTTAAATTTAGTCGGGTATTTATTCTCTCGAAGCCATCTAACTGATCAATAATTCCTCCATTCTTATCGTACCCAACAGAAAAATAATAATCCATATTTTCCATTCCGCCAGACATGGAAACATTATTACTTTGAATGTAACCATCTTTTAACATCAGATCTTGCCAATCTGTTTGATAGTCTAATAAAAATTGTCTTTCTGGACTTCCTGGAAGTGTAGTTACTCCTGGTGAGTTACTGGCTGCTGAAATCCCTAATGAATAAAGTTCTGCTTCATATTGCATTTTTTGAGAGGCATCCATCACATCAAAATTTGGTTGTATTCTTTCTGAATAACCAAACCTTGAACTAAAACGAATTTCTGCATCTTTATTTCTATTACCACTTTTTGTTGTTATAACCACAACTCCATTTGCCCCTCTAGAACCATATCTTGCTGTTGTAGCTGCATCTTTTAAAATAGATAGATTTTCAATGTCTTGATTTGAGATAGTACCTAAATCTTGTTCTCTAACAACAGAGCCATCTACAATATAAAGTGGTGATGATGCACCAGCACTTAACGAACCAACTCCTCGAATTCTTACAAAAGCTCCTTCTCCTGGTTTTCCGTTAGCAGCGGTAACCTGAACTCCGGCAGCTTTTCCCTGTATCAAATTATCGATACTCGTAGAAGGTGTTAACTCCGCTATTTCAGAGGCAGAAATAGAGACTACTGCTGATGTTTGTACAGTTTTATTTCTTCTCGAATAACCTGTTACCACAACTTCTTGGAGTTCAGAGGCGTCTTCCTGAAGTTGAACATCATAACTGTTATTCGAATCTGAAATTTCTCGCTCAACTGAAACGTAGCCAATAAAACTAAAAACAATTGTTTTTTCGACATCAACATTGAGCGTAAAATAACCATCGAAATCTGTCTGAGCACCGTTATTTGTGCCTTTCTCGATAACATTTACTCCGATTAAGGGTTCTCCAGAGGTGTCGGTAACTAGTCCAGAAATTGAATTTTCTTGAGCTAATACAGTGGTTATGCTAAAGAACATAAACACCAACCACTTAAAATAGTTTTTTTTCATATTTTTTAATTTAAGTTAGTAAAAAGTTTGTCAAATGAGTTTGAAAAATAAATTAATTAGTTGAAATATTTTTTATTTATAAAAATTAAATATACAACTTTTTTGAAATGACATAAAAAATGAGAAAGCTTTTTATTTTAATTTGTAAAATCAGTTCCATATTTATCCATAAGGTAAATAATTCCTGTCATCGCTGCCGCTCCCATTTCCAATTCTCTTTTATTTACCTTATCAAAGGTATCGTTCGCTGCATGATGATAATCAAAATACCTTTGAGAATCTGGGCTTAATCCAGCTAAAACTTTAATTATACCTTGGTTTTTCAGAGGACCAATATCTGCTCCACTCCCTCCTTTTACAAATCTGTTTGCTAAATAAGGTTCAAACAAAGTCTCCCAACTCTTAATTTGATCAAAATTACTATCACTAGTATCAAAAGAAAATCCTCTTGGGGTAAATCCTCCTGCATCACTTTCTAGAGCAAAAACATGCTGCTCTCCTTTCTTTTTAGCCTCCGTTGCATATTTATTTCCACCTCTCAAACCATTTTCTTCATTCATAAACATAACGGCTCTGATTGTATGTTTAGGTTGGTAGCCTATCATTTTTAGAAGTCTTAAGACTTCTAATGATTGAACACATCCAGCTCCATCATCGTGAGAACCGTCACCCAAATCCCAAGAATCTAAATGCCCTCCAACAACAATATATTTATTAGGGTATTCACTACCTGTAATTTCTCCAATCACGTTATAAGATTGAACATCTGGATGTGATTTACAATTTTGGTTAAAGTAAAAAAGCAAGTTAGGTTGTAACTTTAATGTAGCACTCAAATAATTTGCACCGTTAGTACTAATGGCACATGCAGGAATTTTTAGATGTTCAGGAGTATCTCCGTAGCTCATTGCTCCTGTGTGTGGGAAATCATCTTGACTCAAGCTCATAGATCGAACCACAACTCCTGCTGCTCCAAATTTTGTAGCCTCAGAGGCACCTGAGTAACGTTGCCCAACAGCACCTCCGTAGGCGTGCATCGTTTGAATTAAATTATCCTGCATTGGTCGATTATAGAAAACAATATTTCCTTCTATTTTTTCCCTACCCAATTCTTTCAACTCATCAAAACTTTTCACTTCTACTACCTTTGTCTTTAATCCTCCGTATGGAGTTGGAACAGATCCTCCAAGCGCGCAAATATTAGCTATTGATGTAACACCTGGAGAAGTTTCTATATATGAATACTCCTTGGCTCCACGAGTCCATTTTGGAACCATAACTGGTTGAAGCCAAACTTTATCCAAACCTAATTCTTGCATTTGTTCTTTGGTGTAATCGACAGCTAGTTCTGCTCCCAGCGAACCAGAAAGCCTACTTCCAATATTATTAGACAAATAATCTAACCATTGATAGCTTTGTCCCTCGTTTAATGAAGCATTAAAAACTTGCTTAATCACTGTAGAATCTTGCTGATTTATTTTTTGAGAAAAACCAGAATAATAAATTAAAGTTAGAAATATGAAAAAAATAATTTCTTTAATAGAATGTTTGTTCATTTTGATGTTATTTAAAAGAATACTAATCGACTTATTTACTTGCAAATAATTTCACGTCGTTTTCAGAAACCTGTTCACCACTCAAAATAATTAATCTTTCAATTACATTCCTTAATTCTCTTATGTTTCCCGTCCAATCGTATTTTTGTAACATAGTAATTGCATTTTTTGAAAATTCCTTACTAACGGTACCTTGTTCCTCGGAAATTTTTTTGCTAAAATGCTGAATTAACAGAGGAATATCTTGCCGTCTTTCATTTAATAATGGCACTTTTATTAAGATTACAGCCAAACGGTGATACAAATCTTCTCTAAAATTTCCTGCGGAAATTTCTTTTTGGAGATCTTTATTGGTTGCTGCTATTACTCTTACATTTACTTTTATATTTTGATCACTTCCAACTCTACTAATTTCACTTTCTTGAAGCGCTCTTAAGACTTTAGCCTGAGCAGATAAACTCATATCTCCAATTTCATCAAGAAATAATGTTCCATTATTAGCCGTTTCAAACTTTCCAGCTCGATCTTTTGAGGCGCCAGTAAAACTTCCTTTTTTGTGACCAAATAATTCACTTTCTATAAGCTCACTTGGTATGGCTGCGCAATTTACTTCAATTAAAGGACCTTTATTTCTCAAACTTTTTTCATGCAACCAATGCGCAACTAGCTCTTTACCAGATCCATTGGCGCCCGTAATTAAAACTCTTGCATCACTAGGTGCAACTTTTTCAATCATTTCTTTAATGTGAGTGATAGAAGGAGATTTTCCTATCATTTCATATTTTTTTTGAACTTTTTTCTTGAGACGTTTATTTTCCACAAATAGTTGCTTGCTATCTAATGCAATACGAACTGTATTCAATAATCGATTTAAATCTGGTGGTTTAGAAATATAATCAAAGGCTCCTAATCGCATAGAATGAACTGCTGTATCTAAATCGCCGTGTCCAGAGATCATAATTACGGGAATTTCAGGTTTTATTTTTTTTATTTGAGTAAGAACTTCTATACCATCCATTTTAGGCATTTTAATATCGCACAAAATAAGATCAAAATTTTCATTTTCTACGAGATTAATCCCTTGGACACCGTCCTCGGTTTCGGAAACCTTATAATTTGAGTTTTCCTCAGAAAGTATCCTTAAAAGGACCCTCCTAATGGCAGCTTCGTCCTCAATGATTAAAATTTTTGACATAAAATATAACGAAATTTAGAATTTTATAAATGTAACAAATAATATAATAATAGCAGAATTTATATTCACAAAGGAGCATCTAAAAAAACAAAACCCACCCTTTAATTTAATAAAGGATGGGAAAAAATTGCTATGAAAAAGAAAATTTACACTACCGAAGTAGTGAAAATCAAATATAGTGAATTTTTTCTAAATCTTATGGTCACGTAAACATATCTTTAACTTTTTCAAAAAAAGATTTTTCCCCTTTCTCTGGATTAGGCTGAAAGTTATCGTCATCACACATTTTTTTAAAGAATTCCTTTTGTTCCTTATTTAATGTTTTTGGAGTCCATACATTTATATGAACAAGTAAATCACCAGAGCCATAGTTATTAATACTTGGGATTCCTTTATTTCGAAGTCGAAGAATTTTACCACTTTGGACACCTTGCTCTATCTTAATTCTTACCTTTCCATTAACCGTGTCAATTTCTTTTGAAGTTCCTAAAACAGCGTCTGAAAAACTAATATATAAATCGTGGTGTAAATTATCACCCTCCCGCTGCAAAGTTGCATGAGGAAGTTCCTCTATAGCTACCAATAAATCACCTGATATACTATTTCCGGGTGCTTCATTCCCTTTCCCAGACACCTTAAGCTGCATACCTTCTAGAACTCCAGCTGGTATTTTTATTGAAACTGTTTCTTCGGTTTGTAACATTCCATGCACATCTGCATTGGATGGTTTTTTATCAATAGTCTGTCCCGACCCGCTACAAGAGTTACAGGGTGCAGAAGTTTGCATTCTACCTAATATAGTATTTTGGATTCGAGTTACTTGACCACTACCATTACAAGTTCCACAAGTTTTATAGGTGGTACCTTTTGCAACTTTTTTTCGTTTTACTTTAATTTTTTTCTCAACGCCATTGGCTATTTCTTCTAGAGTTAATTTTACTCTTATTCTCAAGTTACTGCCCTTTGTCTGTGCTCTTCGGCCGCCACCAAAGCCACCAAAGCCACCTCCTCCGAAAATATCACCAAATTGGCTGAATATATCATCCATATTCATACCACCGCCGCCAAATCCGCCAAAACCACTACCACCACCACCTTCAAAAGCTTGATGCCCAAAGCGGTCGTATTTAGCTTTTTTATCAGCATTACTTAATACCTCATAGGCTTCAGCAGCTTGTTTAAATTTTTCTTCTGCTTTTGAATCACCGGGGTTTTTATCCGGATGAAATTCAATTGCTTTTTTTCGATATGCTTTTTTTATTTCAGAGGCTGAAGCTCCTTTTGAAACTCCTAATATGTTGTAAAAATCTTCTTTCAATTTGACTTCGCTATTTGAATATTTATATTTTTTTATTGACCAATAACTACCTTAGGGAATCGTATAGTTTTATCACCTAATAAATAACCTTTTTCAATGACATCTATTACTTTCCCTTTGAGATCATCGGTTGGAGCAGGTATTTGGGTAATTGCTTCGTGGATATCGGCATTAAAAACATCCCCTTTTTCGGCACCTACAGATTTTAAGCCTTTTGATTTAAGTGTCTCATGCAGTTTATTATTAATCAAAATTATCCCTTTAAGATGTCCCGAGTCATCAGACTTTTCAATTTCCTGCAAAGCTCTGTCAAAATCGTCGAGTACAGGTAGTAATGCACTCATTACTCCTTCACTTGCTGTTGAAAATAATTCAATTCGTTCTTTACTGGTTCGTTTTCTAAAGTTCTCAAATTCTGCAAAGAGTCGTAAATTTTTATCTTTTTCTTTCTCTAAATCAGATTTTAATAACTCTAACGGATTTTTTTCATTCAAATTTTCTTCATTAGCTAACTCTTTTTCAACAGTCAGTATTTCATCTTCAACAGGGTCTTTCTCTTTTTTATTCTTTTTGCTCATCAATGAGTTATTTAATTTATTTAGAATCTAATCAACAAAAGTACTGCCATTTGTATACAAATGTCATAATGTCACTAATTTTTTTTATTAATATTTTAGTCATAATAAAAATAGTTAAACTTTAATTGCTCTCAGCATTTCTCTTTTTCCTGGGGGGCCGGGAAGTCTTTCTACCAAAAACCCTGAAGATTGCATTGCCCTTCTAACACTTCCCTTAGCAGAATAAGTTACAAGAACTCCTCCTACAATAAGAGCATCATACATTTTCGAAAAAATATGCTCTGTCCATAAATCTGGTTGAACCCTCGCTCCAAAGGCATCAAAATAAATGATATGATATCTATTTTTGTCCTCAATTTCAGAAAACAATTGTTTTCGTTTTTCAAGGGAGAAAAATTGGTCGAAAACTATTTTTTTTTCCCATTGACTTTGATGTAAACTTTCATAATCTTTTTTTGAGCAATTTAGCTGAACTGAATAGTTTAATTTTTTAATTTCAAGCATTTCGACTGGATAAGCCTCCACACCAGTGTATTGTATAGATTGTTGAAGTCTATTAGATTCTAATAAAGTAATTATTGCATTTAAACCTGTTCCAAATCCAATTTCTAAGATATTTAGGTGTGAAGTCTTATTATTTTGGAGGTAATAATAGAGACCCATTTCAACAAATACATGTTTCGATTCTTGTATTGCTCCGTGTTTAGAATGATATTGCTCATTCCATTCTGGAATATGAATGGTTGTAGAACCATCATTTGTAATGATTATTTCTCGTTTCAAAATATTAATCAATCAATACTTTTTAATTATCGGAATCGGTCCAGCACATTCCGTCGTGTGGCATGATATGCAAGAAAAAAGTATTGTAGCAATAATTTTCATCCTTACTCGATTAATAAAACTCCGTCAGCCTCTAGTGACAATGTTTTTTTAACCTCAATGATTTTTGCTATTTCATCCTCACTTTTTCCTGCATCATATGCATAATGGCGTTGTTCATCTATTGAAACTTCGGATATAAAAGCCTTACCATTTACAATTACTTCTTTGTCAGCAATGTTTTTTGGCATAAAAAAACCATAGTTTTTAAATTTAACCATAGCTTCATTAGCACCTATATCAAGAAGCATCCAACATCCTTTCGCTTGACAAACCTCATTTACAGAAGCTGAAAATTTCATGTTTACAGTATCTCCAACTGCAAGGTTTTTATAGATTTCAACAACTTGATCATTTGAAAGTATATTTTTATTGGAGGTTTCTTCTCCAAAAGTTAGGTAAGAAACTTCTTTTTTTTGCTCAGCTTTACAAGCTATTAGTAGCGTAAACATAACCGATAATAAAATTAGTTTTTTCATGATTCAGATGGTTTGATTTATTGCAAAATTAATATAATTTTAAGTATAAATAGGCTTAAATTAACTACTTTTGCTGTTGGAAAACTGATGTTTATGATCAAAAAAAAATCTCTTTCTGTGACCATCCAAAACATAGTAAATTCAAAGATAAATAAAGTAGACTTTACAAATTTAAAATTCGGGCATGTTTTCACGGATTATATGTTTGAATGTGATTATATAGATGAATCTTGGGTAAATCCAACCATAAAACCTTTTGGAAATCTATCCATCTCTCCTGCCTCCAAAGTTTTTCATTATGGTCAAGCAGTTTTTGAGGGAATGAAAGCTTATAAAGATGACCAAGGAAAAATATGGTTATTCAGACCCGAAGAAAATTTCAAAAGAATAAATAAATCCTCTAAAAGATTAGCCATACCTGAATTTCCAAAAGATCTATTTTTTGAAGCATTAGAAAAAATGCTTTTACTCGATAAAGAATGGATAAAGTGTGGAATAGGAAATTCATTGTACATTCGGCCATTTGTAATAGCCACTCAAACTGAAGTTTCTGCATCGCCATCAAATGAATATAAATTTTTAATCTTATTTTCCCCTGCACAAGCCTATTATGCTGGGGATGTAAAAGTTGTTATTGCAGAACACTATAGCAGATCTGCTGATGGTGGTGTAGGTGCTGCTAAAGCTGCTGGAAATTATGCCGCTCAATTTTATCCTACGAACCTTGCAAAGGAAAAAGGATTTCAACAAATAATTTGGACGGACTCTAAGGAGCATAAGTATTTAGAAGAAGCTGGAACAATGAATGTATTCTTTAGAATTAATGACAACCTAATTACAGCACCCACTAGCGATCGAATATTGGATGGAGTTACCAGAAAAAGTTTAATTGCGCTAGCAAAAAGAGATGGAATAATTGTAGAAGAGAGAAGAATTACAGTCGATGAATTAAAAGAAGCTTCCAAAAATAATTCGTTGAAAGAAATTTTTGGTGCTGGAACAGCTGCGGTAATAAGTCCTGTCAGTGACTTTAGTCACAAAAATCAAGTTTACCACCTACCAAAAATCAAAGAAAGTTATGCCAGTATTTTCAAATCAAAATTATTAAACATTCAACACAACATAACTGAAGATAGTTTTGGGTGGAGATATCCTGTGCAATAATTATTTATTTAGAATTGAATTTATATCAGGTTTAAAATAATTAGGCCCTTTTAAAACCTTACCATCTTCTCTAAAAATCGGTTTCCCGTCAGCTCCTAGTTTACTCATATTACTCTTTTGGATTTCATTAAATACTTCTTCAATTTTATGTTGCATACCGTGTTCTATGATAGTTCCGCACAAGATATACAACATATCTCCTAATGCATCTGCAACCTCAACCAAATCTTTATTATTCGCTGCGTCTAAATATTCTTCATTTTCTTCTCGCATCAATTTATAACGCAATAAGTTTCTATTGATCTCTAATTCGGCCGTGGGGGAATTTTGTATTCCCAACCCGAAAGCTGTATGAAATTCGTGTACTGCTTTTATTTTATTTTTCATTCTTTTGTAGTTTAAATTTTTCTTTATGAAAAAATATGAATCGTAAGAAATTTATTGATTATTTTTACGAATATAAATCTACACAAATATGTTTAGTTCTGGACAATGGACTTTTGTAATTTTTTTTGTAATTACTTTTGTAATTGTAATCACTCTTAGTTATAATAAAGATAAGTTATTACATAAAAAACACTATCGAGGTTCTTATTGGGTTTTAATAGGCTTTGTTTCTTTTGTAGTTCTCTTAATTCTCTTAAAAAACTATCTTAAACAATAAAAAAAAGCTCATTGCAGAACAAAGAGCTTTTTTTGTAAACTAATATTTTCCAAAACTAGTTAACCTCAGGTAAGAAATTATATTCGGTTGAATAATAAACCATTTGATCCTTAAAGGTTTTTGGTTGGGTAACTGTAAAACTTTCAATTTCTCCTAGGTCGTTCATTTTTGGAACAATTACCGGATTGACAAATCCGCTGTAAGGTGCAGAAGTAAACTGTTTGTTTCTTTCAAGTACTTCTTTATGTAATTCTTGATCTACTTTAACTCCATAACCTTCTACCAGCTTTTCTGCTGCTTTAAAGTCTCCCTCAGATTTGATTCGTTGTGTCTCTCTTAATAATTGTCCAAACAAATCATGTAATTTATCATAATCATTAATTTGAAAGTAGGTTTTTCCGTCTCGAGTTACTTTTTCAATTACATTATCTGCTGCTCCTTTTTCAAAAGCCCACGCAGATACCCATTGTCTATTTACCATGTGTGCTTCTTCAACATCATCTCCCAATTCAAGTCTTATTAACTGTGTCATTAAACCATTTCTGATATAACCATCATAAGCAGCTACTCCAACTTCTTTCCAATCCTGAACCAAACCTAAATCTTGTAGTTTTGGATCGTATAAGTAGTACAATCCTACAAGATCTGCACGACCTTCTTCCAACGTCGATGCATATTTTTTTAATGTTTGTTTAGTTTCTCCAACTCCAGGATTTAATTGACCTGATGCATGTCCTATAACCTCATGTAGAGCGGTATGTAATTTATCGGCTAATTGTCCATGTTTCTTCTCCAATTCATATTCTTCATTGTCATTTACATATTCTTTTAAACGTCCTGAGCTTCCTGCATTATTATAGGAATGAATAATATTTCCAAGAGACACCGATTTAGATCCTACCGCTGCACGAATCCAATTTGCATTTGGCAAATTAACTCCAATTGGAGTACTTGGGGAAGCATCACCAGCCTCTCCAGCTACATTTACTACCTTATAACTTACTCCTACAACATTTTTCTTTTTATGCGCATCCATCAAGGGAGAATTATCCTCAAACCATTGTGCATTTTCAGATAAAACTGCCATTTTTTGAGACATATCAAAATCTTTAATTTGTACAATAGTTTCGTAGGAACCTGTATAGCCAACAGGATCATTATATACTTCAATAAAACTGTTTATATAATCAATATTTCCCTCTGTAGCTGCCGTCCAAGCAACATTATAATCATCCCAAACTTGGAGATCACCAGTTTTATAATATTCAATTAATAAGCCTAAGGCTTCTCCTTGTGCTTTATTTTCGGCTACTCCTAGAGCTAATTCTAACCACTTTGTGATTTCGTCGATTGCAGTTCCATACAATCCTCCTGATTTATATACTCTTTCTGTTAATTCTCCATTTATTTTAACAAGTTGAGAATTTAATCCAAACGATAAGGGTTTATCCTTGTTAGGAGATACTTTATCACTATAAAAACTTTCTACATCGGCAGTAGTGATATCAGGTCCATAAAGATTTACTGCTGATAATAATACGTTATCTACACCCTTTGATAAATTTACTTTTTTTGCATCGTTATCATTGAATATTACATCAAATGCTTCACCTTCTAATTTCGTGTTGGTTTGAGCTAACAAACCGCTCAAATATTCTGATGAAAATTTAGCTGTAAATTTAGCATTGGAATAATGGTGATGTATACCATTTGAAAACCAAACTCTTTTTAGATATATCTCAAAGTTATTCCAATCCTCATTATTTTTGTCACCTACATAGTTAAAGTAAATATTTTCAAGCGCTTTTCTTATCGTCAGATTATGACGATAATTTTGATCCCAAATAATATCCCTACCAGACAAACCAGCTTTTGTAAGATAATACACTAACTTTTGTTCCTTTAAGGTTAGATTTTCCCAACCAGGAATTTGATAACGCAAGACTTTAATGTCTGCAAATTGTTCTACATTATAATTGAAAGTATTTGCTTTGTTAGCGGTATTTTCTGATTTTTTTTGATCCATACAAGAGAAAAAAACCACACTTGAAAGAACCAATCCAATTAAATATTTTATTTTCATTTAGAAAGTTTTAAATTATTTGAAGTATACAAACATAATAAATAAAAACATATAATACGGGTAATTTAAAGGGATGTCATCATAAATATCAATTTGTTATATTTTTACAGATATTAATTGTTTGGTTTAGTTTAATTAAAATATCTCCATAAACAAACTGATGTTTTTTTATATTCGCTGGATGAAACAATTTTTATTGGTATTTATCGGAGGTGGTCTTGGGAGTTCACTACGTTATTTAATGGGATTTTACCTAAACAGTCATAAAACAGGTATTCCTTTCGGAACCTTTACTGCTAACATTCTTGGAAGTTTGATCATCGGAATTGTTTTAGGCTATTCGTATAAAAATAATTTACTGTCAAATAATACCATCTTATTCATAGCTACTGGATTTTGTGGAGGGTTTACTACGTTTTCATCATTTGCATATGAAAATCATTTATTTTTAAAAAATGGTGATTTCATGAGTTTTGCCACTTATACACTAGCGAGTTTTGTAATTGGATTTGCAGCTGTATTCTTTGGAATGTGGATGGTTAAATAATTTTAATGCCCGTTAAAACTTTTAACCCCTGCTTCAATTCGTAAACTAACATCATTTTCTTCAGGTGGAATAGGACAGGAGAATCTGTGGCTATACGCACAATAAGGATTGTACGATTTATTAAAATCAATAACGATTAAATCATTGTCAGGAATTTTTAGATCAATATACCTTCCTCCGCCGTAGGAACCATCACCACTAGTAAAATCAGTAAATGGTAAAAACAAATCATTTTTAAACTCGTCAATTTTAGCGTATTTAATATTTTGGTAAATATTTAAAACAATTTTTTTGTTTTCCATTTCAAAATGAGCCTCCCCGTACTTGACATACTCTGGAAGACGATCTGTGGATGTTTTCATCAAAAAAGGTGTTTCTTTTGGAGTCCTTTTGAAACGAGCTTTTATATAAAATTTAGGGGATGCTGGATAAAACTCTAAACCTATAAACGATAGCTGATCTAAGGAATCTAAAATAGTGGTTTTTGGATTTAAAAATTCCAAATTCAACTCTTTCTGAAATTTATTTATTTTTCGTAAAATTTTTTTGTTGGACTGCGCATTCCCAACTAAAGTAAAAAAAATAAAAATATAGATTAATATGGACTTCATAAGCTGTTACTTGCTTTTTGTAATCGGTGCGTTTTCAATCACATTAGAAAGAACTATCTGTGTTTTCGTTTCGCCGTAACTAATTAATTGATCAATAAATTGCTCTAAATGTTTTTGATTCTTGAGCATTACTTCTAGTACAATATTCTCATTACCAGTAATTCGATAACAATTTAGTACCTCTTGAAATGTTTTAACTTTTATTAAAAAAGGTTTTAATTTTCCCATAAAAGCTCTAATTGTAATAATTGCTTTTAATTGATAACCTACCTTATAAGATGAAACAACTGTTTTATAGCCTTCAATAATTCCAGTATCTTCCATTTTTTTTATTCTTTCTGAAACTGCTGGTGAACTAATCCCTACTTTTCTGCCGATTGCTGCATTTGTTTGCCTAGCGCTTTCTTGCAAACATTTTAATATTTTCCAGTTCAAAGTATCCATTAATATATTAAAGATTTTTTATTAAAAAAAGATTTTTTCTAAAGCAAATATAACATATAGATTTCGATTTTAAAGCAAATAACGACGTTTTGTTTCTAATTTTGCAACAATAATCTCTAATAAAAAATGGAGCAAGATTCGCTAAATAATCATAAAATTTCACCTATTCACCGAAAGGCGCTTGATATTTTTACACTTTCCAGTCAAATTTCAAGATATATACTTCCAGATTTAGCAAAATTACAATCCAACGGGTTTGAAGATCCAAATATTTATTTCACAGGTGATATCATTCAACAATCAAACTCGCTAGTTCCCGAGATTGTAGAGGCTGAAAGAAAATCTTTTTCAGAAGATCGTCAAGAACACCTTCTTTCAATTTCTCGTTTAACTAGTGTTATTGATAAAAATTGTGAGCGTTTAGAGTCAATTAATAGTAACGGAAAAGATTTTCTGCCAATTTTAAGAGATGAGATTAAAAAGTTTAGACAATTACAACACGTTTGGATGTTAACTCTTTAAAATTAATTTTTACATATTTCTTCTATACTGACCTCCTACTTCAAATACCAATTTTAAGAGATGAGATTAAAAAGTTTAGACAATTACAACACGTTTGGATGTTAACTCTTTAAAATTAATTTTTACATATTTCTTCTATACTGACCTCCTACTTCAAATAAAGCGTTTGTAATTTGTCCAAGAGTACAAGTTTTACAAACTTCCATTAATGATTCAAAAATATTATCATTGATTATGGCTGTATCCTGTAATTGTTTTAAAAGCTCTGAAGTATTCTTTTCTGACGATTTATGTAGATTTTTAATTACTTTGATCTGGTGTTTTTTCTCCTCCTCTGTGGCTCTTATAACCTCCCCAGGAATAATAGTAGGAGAACCTTTACTGCTTAAAAAGGTATTGACACCGATGATAGGAAATTCGCCATTGTGCTTCAAGGTCTCATAGTACAAGCTTTCCTCTTGTATCATACTCCGTTGGTACATGGTCTCCATTGCCCCAAGAACACCTCCTCTTTCTGTTATCCGATCAAATTCTTTTAAAACTGCTTCCTCAACTAAATCTGTTAATTCTTCAATAATAAAAGAGCCTTGAATTGGATTTTCATTTTTTGTTAAACCTAATTCTTTATTAATGATTAGTTGTATGGCCATAGCTCTTCTAACACTTTCCTCTGTTGGCGTGGTTATCGCCTCATCGTAAGCATTGGTATGTAACGAATTACAATTATCATTAATTGCGTACAGTGCTTGTAGTGTAGTTCTAATATCGTTAAAATCAATTTCTTGAGCATGTAATGATCTTCCTGAGGTTTGTATATGATATTTTAACATTTGTGCCCTCGCATTTGCTCCGTATTTATACTTTAATGCTTTGGACCATATTTTTCGAGCAACCCTTCCTATCACCGAATATTCTGGGTCTATTCCGTTGCTAAAAAAGAAAGACAGATTTGGACCAAACTTATTGATGTCCATTCCTCTGGACAAATAATACTCAACGTACGTAAATCCGTTTGCCAAAGTAAAAGCTAATTGAGTAATTGGATTTGCTCCTGCCTCCGCTATATGATATCCAGAAATAGAAACTGAATAAAAATTACGAATCTCTTTTTCAATAAAATACTCTTGAACATCTCCCATTAAACGCAAAGCAAATTCAGTCGAAAAAATACAGGTATTTTGTGCTTGATCTTCTTTTAAGATATCTGCTTGAACAGTCCCTCTAACTTGTTTTAGCGTGTCAAATTTTATTTTATCATAAATAGAATCAGGTAACACTTGATCACCAGTAACTCCTAACAACATTAATCCTAAACCATCATTTCCTTCAGGAATAGCTCCTTGGTATTTTGGTCTTTCAACAGCTTTTTCCTTATATATTTCAGCAATCTTTTTTGCTACTTTATTTTCAAGATTATTTTCTTTGATGTATTTCTCACAATTTTGATCAATTGCTGCATTCATAAAAAACCCTAAAAGCATTGGAGCAGGTCCATTTATTGTCATACTTACTGAGGTCATAGCATTACTTAAATCAAAACCAGAGTATAATTTTTTTGCATCATCCAAGCAACAAATTGAAACACCAGCATTTCCTATTTTTCCGTAAATATCTGGGCGTTTATCAGGATCGTTTCCGTAAAGGGTAACACTATCAAATGCTGTGGA
>Ga0209092_10000512_pt1 | contig 38370 bp, 32 predicted proteins | sample FraStrMetagenome_FD_187446 | JGI IMG/M metagenome (GOLD analysis project Ga0209092, IMG submission 187446) | Marine eukaryotic phytoplankton communities from Arctic Ocean - Fram Strait ARC3M Metagenome (SPAdes) (version 2) | ecosystem: Environmental > Aquatic > Marine > Oceanic | place: Fram...
TTGGCGGCGCCTTTGGCGGCGAAAAGGAGACGGGGGGTGGCCGTGAGTCTGGCAGTGACGCCTGGAAAACTTACATGCGTCGCCAAACCAACACCATCAACTACGGCACGGAATTGCCCCTTGCACAAGGCATCAAATTTGACTTTTAACCGTCATTTTCAATTCGGATCTCGGGCCTTCGGCTGGCCGGGAGTTCTCGCTGCAGCACTTGCGTTCGGACTTTTTTCCTGCAGCCCTGCGGGGAAGAAGGAGCCCGTCTCAACCTCCACCTCGACCATTGGCTGGGGTGAGCTGGTTTTTGCCCTGTCTGACTCGGTGAGCGTCCGCATTCCTGGGGACAAGACAGAAGACTCGTGGACCCTCTACAACGGGCTTGAAACGATGACACTCTCGAACGTGACCGACAGTTCTGATTGCTGGAAAGTGCCCGTTTTCGAAGGTGTTGTTTGCATGACGGACTCCTTGAATGGGTCGTGGACTGACGTTCTTCGCACCGAGCCTTATCAGGTCCCAGTGCAGTGGCTTGAGTCCGGTCAACCCGAGACCTTTGGTTCACGGCAAGATTCGATGTCTTGGCGCCTGTCATTCGGTGAAGACGATCCTTGGTTTGGAAACCTTTCCCTCCTTGCAAGTGAAACAGGGGCCGTGCAAGGCAGTGTGGCTACCGCCACCGGAGACTTTCGCTATTTGCATGGAACACTCTCCAACAAAGGCGCGCTGACCCTACAGACATTCGATGGCGCTCATCTCTTTCTTTTCACGGCAACGCTCAACGAAAACGGAGAACTAAGTCAAGGTGACTTCTTTTCTGGCACCCACTACCACACCACTTTCACTGGTGCGCCCCTTGCGCCAACACACGGGTCTTTGTCCGATGGAAACCAAGCCCTTTGGACAGGAAGAAAAGTGCGGTATTCAGGTGTCGGATTGGACGGCCTTCCCACATCGTGGAACAGCGAGAGGATCTCGCACCCGCACTTGATTAGCGTAATGGGCACTTGGTGTCCGAATTGCATGGATGAGCACCGCCTCATCCTGGAATTGATGACGCAATTCCCCACCCTTGAGGTTCATACACTTGCTTTTGAGCGTGGACTCGGACAACCCGGCGGTGAAGGACGTGCACTGGAACGCTTGAACCACTATGCCCAAGAGATGGGCATTCACCAATGGTCAGACCGTTGGCGGATTGTGTTGGCGGGTCCAGCTTCCAAAACAGCGGCAACGGATCGCTTGCCCTTCTTGCACAAGGTCATCAGTTTTCCCACCACCATCGTCGTCGCTCCAGGGCAAACTTCGCCTTGGATTCATACGGGATTCAACGGACCCGCAACGGGCTTTGCCTATGCCTCAGAGAAGGCACGCTTTGTCCGCGCCGTCAACGGCGATTCGACGGAAAGTCATTGACCTTGTCTACCGCCAACTTCTCGTCTCTGTTCGCGATTTCCCAGGAGGTCAAGAACACCAGACGGCCAATCTCTGCCATTTTGGGATAGCGGATCTTATCCGGCGTATCTCCGGGTCCATGGTAATCTTCATGCACCCCACTGAAATAGAAAATGACCGGAATGTTGTGCTTTGCAAAATTGTAATGGTCACTCCGATAGTAAAACCGGTTCGGGTCATCGGGTGCATTAAACGTGTAATCCAAGGATAGCCCGATGTGCTTCTCGTTCACTTCCTCGCTGATGCTGTGCAAGTCACTTGACAGCTTGTCTCCACCAATCAAGTAGACATAACGGTCGTCATCCGCGTGGGCTTCATCAAACCTCCCCACCATGTCCATGTTGAGGTCGCAAACATGATCTTCCAGCGGAAAAGCAGGGTGGTCACTGTACCATTCAGACCCCAAAAGCCCCTTTTCCTCTCCCACAAACGCCATAAAAAGAACCGACCTTCTTGGGCCCGCTCCACTGTCTGCCGCCGCCATCCAAGCTTTGGCGTTTTCCAACAGGCTAACCGTTCCGCTGCCATCATCATCTGCACCGTTGTAAATGAGGCCTTCTTTGTCGACGCCAACATGGTCATAATGGCTGGTGAGAACCACGATTTCATCACTCAAAGTGGAATCTGAACCCGGAAGAAAACCCCAGACGTTTGTTGCCTCCACTCGGTTGTCCATGCGCGCCAAACTCATCTCGAATGAGCCAAAGTTTGTTTCCTTCAATTTTCTTTTGGCCCACTTTTTCTGGATGACCTCTTTGGACTTCCACCCCGTCAACCGGAGCAACGTTTCCATCGACATCAGAATGGTCGGGATGTCCGTACCCTCACCCTTTCTGTCTACGTCCAACGTCATGCGTTCGCGCTCCAACCATGGCACCATCCTCGACCGGGTTGTTGCAAAGTCATCGACAACCATCACCACGGCAGAAGCGCCCAAACTGTCGGCCAGAACACGTCGCCCTTTCTCCTCCATACCTTCAGGAACTGACGACATCATCACCACGATCCGCCCTTCCACGTCAACACCCGCATAGTCGTCCCATTCAAGCTCTTCGTTTTGCAGTCCAAAACCGATGAAAACAGCATTTCCTTGCAGTGTTGACACTTCAATGCCTGGGTAAGGAACCCATTGATCTCGATAGAGTAGCTTTTCTCCTTTCAGGCCGATGACCCCTCCTTTCAAGGCGCTTGTCCTCAGCGGAACCTTTTGAAAGTAAGAACCCTGCAGAGGCTGTAAGCCCAGCGTTTCAAAACGATTGGCGATGTACGAAGCCGCTTTTCTTTGCCCTTCTTTGCCCGTTTCTCTGCCTTCCATACTGTCGGCTGCAAGGACATGGAGAAGGCCACTTAGGTTTTCTGCACTAATGCCATTGGCCCATTTCAACCCAGCATCTGTATGTGCAAGGGTCTGCCCCGTCATCAGCGCAGAAAGGCCCACAAGAGCTGTGAAAATCAAGAGTTTGATCACGTTCATGAACAGGCAATTTTTTGAACACGCCGTCCATGACGACCGCCTTCAAATGGTGTTTTGAGAAACTCTTGAACACAGTCCAAGGCGTCGGAAATGGCAATAAACCTGGCCGGCAAACACAACACATTTGCGTCGTTATGCTGTCTGGCTAGACGCGCAATGTCTGGGCGCCAAGCGATGGCCGCGCGAACATCATTGTGCTTATTGGCGGTCATGGCAACACCATTTGCAGAGCCACAAATCAAGATGCCAAACCCACCATCTTCTTGAACGGCATTTGCCAAGGGATGAGCGTGATCTGGATAGTCTACACTGGTTCCATCGGGAACTCCATGATCGATGACTTCATGTCCCTGACCTTCCAACCAAGAGATGAGTTCCGACCTTAAAGCCCCAGCAGCATGGTCATTGGCCAATTGAATTCGCATGATCGAAAGATCATCTCTGCTGCCTTACACAAATGAACAACTCCATGTGAATTCGCACGTTTCTCTGTGCGTAACCCAGACATAAGAAAATTTGGAAAATTGACCCTCTTCGCGGCTTATCAAACGCATTCACATAGGCACCATTCCATCCCCTTCATTTTTACCAATCATGCCAACTGACTTCACGATGATGTGAACACCCATTTCAATCTAGAGTTTCCCAAAATGAGGTTGTCACCAATCTTCCTTTCCCTGTTTACAACCCCATCAAATCACTGAACACATGCAGAATACTGTCGTGGATATCCCGTTCATGAATCATAGAACACGGTGGATGGAAATACACTCCAAATCTTTTGATCCTTCTTTTTCATCAGTATCAACAGCCCTACTACTATGACATTCTTTTTCTTTAAATAAAGAGTATTAGATAGTGCGGGTAAAAACCTCTGCTGTCTTCTGATTCCTTGGAATGGGTGTGGCAACTTGCAGTCATGTCCAATTGGGGTCACCGTGTTATCGGATTCGGAATTTTGTGGTGGATGCTTTCGAGCGTTTCAGCCCAGGATTCAATCAGAACGGAATACAGATACTCCGATGGCATCATCAGCAGCGAAGGATACTTGGTCGAGGGCCAGCCAGCGGGTTATTGGCGATCATTTTATCCAGATGGGATAAGAAAAAGCGAAGGGAATTGGCGAAAGGGCGAGTTGGAAGGAAACTGGGTTTTTTTTGACAGAAAAGGACGATTGGAGACCACGCTGGAGTATGAAACTGGACTGAAACAGGGAGAAGAGACAAAATGGGATTCCTTAGGGGTGCTGCGCCAAACGTTGCCTTGGCACAAGGACACCTTGGACGGTTTACAGCGCATACTTGATGCAAATGGAGTGGAAATACAAGTGATTCCATGGCAAAAAGGAGAAAAGAATGGCGTGGCTGTAGATTTTTTTGCAGAAGGACGGGAGCAAGGCAGAATCATTCGGCGAAAAGGATTCAGAGATGATTTGCTGAGGTGGGTGGAAGACATCAACCGATACGATGATCAGAACAGAAAAACGGGGGCTTGGATGACGTTTTGGCCCAATGGCTCGGTTCGGTTAGAAGGTCCATTCAAAAAGGGATTGAAGGAAGGTGTATTTAAGCAATTCTCTAGACAGGGAGACTTAGAGAAGACCATCACATATCATCTTGGAAAGCAAGTGAAAGACGCGCCGGAATCAGCAGTTTTAGACGTTCGTCAAGTGTTTCATTCCAATGGAGGGGTTGCGAATGTGGGGCCTTGGCGGAAAGATGTGCCCATGGGAACCCATCGGTATTTTGATCAAAATGGACACCTTGTCGAGGTGAAAGTGTACCGAGAGGGATCATTGTCTGCCACAGGAATGTTGGACAGCTTGGGACGGAGAACGGGTCCTTGGAAGGAATATTGGAAAGTGGGTGAGGTCAAAGCGGAAGGGCGATATCTCGAGGGATTGAAAGAGGAAAATTGGTTGTTTTATTCTCGAGAAGGAAAGCTGGATCAAGAAGGAGGATTTCGAAGGGGCCAGTGGAATGGCCAGTGGAAATGGTATTACTCAAATGGCCAGGTGCACAGAGATGAGCGTTACCGAAAGGGAAGAGAAGAAGGGGATTTTTTAGAACTAAGTGAACAGGGAGACACATTGGCAATCGGACAGTACGAGCGGGGTCTTCAGCAAGGAATGTGGCTTGAGCATGTCAATGATGACGTGAGAAAAGGAGTTTACTTGGATGGGGAAAGAGACGGTGTGTGGATTCACTTGGACTCAGAGGGAAAGTTGAGTTTTAAAGGAGAATACGTGTCTGGAATCCCCTCTGGAGAACATGTGGAATTTTGGCCAGGAGGCGCCAGGTCTGTTGTTGGTGGATACAAAGGGGGGTTAAAACAGGGCAATTGGCGATATTTCGATGAGCTTGGGTTGCTTCAGCTCGTGCGTCAGTACAAAGCTGGCCGAATCGTGAAGGTGAATGGGTCCAAAACGGACCAATAAAATGGGAGAAGAGAACAACAAACAAGGCCCATGGCCCACAGCGTGGATGGATCAGTTGCCATCTGCACTTCTGTTGTTGAAGGGGTCGGAGGTCATTCAAATGAATGGACTCGCTCGGTTTCTGTTTGGGTGGAAACCAGAAGAAAAGGGGTTGGATTTATTCAAGGGCAATTGGCTTGTTTGGAAAGAAGAGGACAAGGTGTATTTCGACATGAAATGGTCCTCCATAGAAGAAGCGAAGCGCATGCCTGTTCGCATGGAGCTGGAAGCCAGTAGGGACGGAGAAATGAAGTTTCAAGTGGAATTGAGACTGTCTCCTAGCCCTCAAAAGGGGTTGGATTTGCTTCAAGTCGTGGACATCAGTGAGCAGAGATTTCGTCAGCAGGCATTGCAAGACAGAGAAGCCCATTATCGAAGGCTCAACGACATTGCGCAGGAGGCCATTGTTTTGGTCAAGGACAGCGTTGTGTTGGATGTCAATTCTCGTTTTCTGGTCATGCTGGGTGTGGAGCATCCAGAAGAAGTCATCGGAGACTCTGTCAAACAACTGGGATTGAGAAGGATTGGAAACTTAGAGCCCATCGAAGGAAGCGGGGTGTTTGACCGGGGCGATTGGGTGATGCAGAATCGAAATGGAGAAGCGGTTCATTTGGACATTGGAAAGGGCCGTTTAGATGATGACTCCGAGGTGTGGATGATGTATGACGTTTCGGACCGAAAGCGAATAGAATTTGACTTGATTCAAGAAAGAGAGCGTTTTCGCTTGCTTGTTCAAAGCTCTCCGAATGGGATTGTCATTTTGGTGGATGACTTGGTGCGTTATGCAAACCCGGTAGCAGAACAGCTGTTTTCCAGTTCTTCTGAGGGGCCAGAAGGGGCGAGGTTTTCCTCTTTATTTCCAGAATCGGTGAAGGAGAGAATTTCTCAGAGCTCCACCCAAGCAAGACAGGGTAAAAACGTGGAGGAGTGGGAATTGGAATTGCCCGAAACGGGCAAACGATTGACCATGAAATGGAGGTTGACCATTTTCGACGGTCAACCCGCTGTTCAGGTGAATTTATCGGATGTAACCGATCGCCACTCTCTCATGCAAGAGCGCATTCGAGCGGAGTTGGCAGAGGAAGCAAATCAGCTGTTAACACAGCAAATTGAACAGCGGATAGCAGCAGAGGCCGCGCTCACAAGTGCGACAGCCCGAATGCGGTCCATTGTTGAATCGGGGGAGGACTTCATCATTTGGACGGCGGTCCGGGACTTCGAGGTAACCAGCGTGAATCAAAATTTTGTTCAGTGGTTGTTTCCAAAGGCGGAAAAAGAACCTGTCTTGTCCGGCTTAAGTGGCGCCTTGAGTGCGATTGTGAAAGAGAGCGAAGACAAAAACGGGTTTGACCTCAATGACAGGTTCAATCGCGCCCTTTCCGGTCAGCCGCAGCGTTTTGAATGGAGCATTGAGTCGCCAGGCCAAAGTGAACGCCGGTGGCTTCAGTTGTTTTTGAACCCTATTGAGAGCTCCGAAGACAGGCCGGAAATCAGTGCAATCGCCTACGACATCACCGAGAGAAAGAGGATTGACCGAGCGATACGTGGCGCATTGAAGGAAAAAGAAATTTTGCTTCAGGAGGTACATCACCGGGTCAAGAACAACCTCCAAATCATCAACTCGATTCTCAATCTTCAGAAGAATTTTGTAGAAGACGAAAATGCCATAACGGGACTTGAAGAAATTCAAAATCGGGTGTCGACCATGAGCATCATTCACGAGACGCTGTACCAAAACACAGACGTTTCGAGCATTGGTTTTTCGTCTTACCTCACCCGAATTGCGGGGAACATCATTCAGAGTTATCGATCCAGTACAATGGTCGAGCTTGTGACGGAGCTAGAAGACATCCAAGCTCCATTAGATCAGGCGATACCCTGTGGCCTTATCCTCAATGAATGGGTGTCCAACGCCATGAAATACGCGTTTGAGGGAAGGGAGAACGGCACGATTACGGTGGCTTTGAGGAGGGTTGAACCCGAAGACAAACCGGAAGAGGAGGAGATTCAAATTGAGGTCAGAGACGATGGTGTTGGCCTTCCTGAGGGATTTGATTGGAGCGGCCGTGATTCGCTTGGCTTATACCTCGTTCAGGCGTTAAGTGAGCAGTTAGATGGTGAACTATTGGCAGAAAGCGACGGGGGAACGCGGTTTTTGGTTAGCTTTCGGCGACCAAAAAACCTGTTTGACGGATGATGGAGTGAAGTCCATCGAATGATTCGAGGTTTTTTGGAGGACAACCAACCTGAAACCAAGTCATGGCCATCAATATTCTGGTTACTGAAGACGAAAGCATTGTTCGAAAGGACATTGAACAGACCCTCGAGAAAATCGGCTACAACGTTGTAGCCTCTGCCGACAACGGAGAAGACGCCATTGATCTGGCGATTCGTCACAGGCCAGATGTGGTCTTGATGGACATCATGTTGAAGGGGGACATGAACGGAATTGCTGCAGCGGAAGAGATCAAGAGGACGCTGGATGTCCCCATCATTTTTCTGACGGCCTATGCGGACCGCAGCACCTTGGGAGAGGCCAAGCTGGCAGAGCCGCACGGATATGTGCTCAAGCCATTCAAGGATGTTGATTTGCAAACGAGCATCGAAATGGCGTTGCACAAGTTCTCCAAGGAGCAAGAAGCGCGCCTGGAGAATGAGTTCCTCCGGAACATGGCGGAACACAAGGAGACCGCAGAGTACTTGTTCGTGAAGAATCGGAGCCGATTGATGCGGATTGAATTCGACAACTTGCTCTTCATTGAGGCCTTAAAGGATTATGTTGTGGTGCACACGCCGGAGCAGAGCTACACCATTCACAGCACGATGAAGGATGTAGAGAACAAGCTGAATGAACGCCGTTTCATGCGGGTTCACAGAAGCTACATCGTGAATCTGGATGCCATCCACAGCATCAAATATTCGATGATTCAGGTCCGGGGAATGGAGAAAGAGATTCCAATTGGTGGCAGCTACAAAGACATTTTAGCGAGCAGGATTAACTTGCTTTAATCCTTGAATAACAGGAACTTATAGAACGAAAAAACCCCGGGTTCAACCCGGGGTTTTTTGTTGCTCCCCCACCTGGACTCGAACCAGGGACCTACTGATTAACAGTCAGTCGCTCTAACCAGCTGAGCTATAGGGGAATGCTCAGTCTTCATTTCTGAAGGAGCGCAAAGATACGCTGTTTCTGCATTTGGCGCAATGTCATTCCGCCTTCACGTCGTCGATTACCTTTGTGACCTTAAAATCTTGAGAAGATGTCTTGGAACTCTCCTTCTGTCGTTGTTGTGGGTACAGTCGCATTTGATTCAATCAAAACGCCATTTGGTGAACGCAGCCGGATCGTTGGTGGAGCGGGAACATATATAGGCTGGTCAACGAGTCGCCTTGGCATTGGGGCTGGATTGGTTAGTGTCATTGGGGAGGACTTCCCGCAAACGGAGCTTGAGAGCATGACCGAAGCCGGCATGGACTTAGAGGGCATTTCGTGCCCCAAGGGTGGAAAGAGCTTTTTCTGGTCGGGTTCTTATCACATGGACATGAATGGCAGAGACACGTTGGCGACAGAGCTCAATGTGTTGGCGGATTTTAAGCCGGAGATTCCAGAGTCTTGGAAAAACGCGCGCTATGTGATGCTGGGCAACATTGACCCGACACTGCAGGCATCTGTTCTCGATCAAATGGAGCAGCGCCCAGAGTTGGTGGTGTTGGACACCATGAATTTTTGGATGGACATCGCTTTGGAGCCCTTAAAGGCGGTCATTGCCAGGGTTGATGTTTTGACGATCAACGATGAAGAAGCCCGTCAATTGAGCGGAGAAAGAAGCCTCATGAAAGCAGCGCGTGCTGTTTTAAAAATGGGGCCGCGTTACCTCGTGATCAAGAAGGGCGAACACGGCGCACTCTTGTTCCATATGGAGGGAGAGGAGATTCGATATTTCTTCTGTCCAGCGCTGCCCCTTGAAGACGTGGTGGATCCAACGGGAGCGGGTGACACCTTCGCGGGAGGCTTCATTGGCCACGTGGCCAGAAAGGGCAGCACTGACTTCGAGACCCTCAAGCAGGCGGTTGTCGTAGGCAGTGCGCTGGCCAGCTTCACTTGTGAGGCTTTTGGCACGGACGGTATCCGTTCAGTGAACCCCATGGAGATTGAAGAGCGCATTGCGTCTTTCCGTCGCATGACGGATTGGAAAAGAGAGCAGGTTGAGGCTTAAGCGCAAACTCACTCCAAGGACATTCTCAACTGAGGGTCGATGGCCCTTCCGGACTCCCACCATTCAAAATGAAGGTGTGGACCCGAACTGTGGTCACCTGAATTGCCAATAAAGGCGAGCAATTCTCCTTGCTCCACAAGGTCTCCGGACTTGACTTCGACGCGGCTATTGTGCATGTATACAGAGACTCGGTTCTCAGGGTGTTGCACCATAACGGTATGGCCCCCGCCAGAAGTGAATCCAGCGAACACAACCGTGCCGGGTCCGACAGCCCGAACCGGACTGTTCTCAGGGGCGACAAGGTCGATGCCCCAATGCCCAACATCTGGATTCCAGCCTGAGGACACCTTTCCTTCTACCGGGGGCAGCCAAAGTCCAGAGTTGTCCAAACTGCCGGGTTTGCCAATGGCAAAAGCGTCTTCTTCTTCTACTCGGTTTCGAAGCCCATCCAATGAGCCGGTGTTTTGAGGGCTGAATGAAGGTGCAGAATTTGCACTTGGCGTGATGTCCACGCCAAGCTTGACAGATTGGGGGGGGAGGTCGCCAGACATAATGGCACGCAAGTTGGAGATGTATCGGCCTTGGGTTTCGAGGACATTTGTGAGGGAGTCAGCTGCACGGAGCGCACGGGCCTGTATTTCCCTTGATTCGGTGGTTAAATAGCCAGGAATGACCGCTTCTTTTAAAGGCGTCAAGGCGACAAGACCATATGTGATCAATGCGATTGTCGCCACAGAAAAGGCCAGAAGCCATTTCAATTGACGGGGCTGAACCTTCATGGCCCATTGTTCTGCAAACGAACCTTCCTCTTGCAAAATCAGGCGGTACCGGCGTTTTTCGGGCTGGTTTGCCTTCTTATTTGTAGCGTCTTTCTCTGGCATCTCCGTGCCAAAGATGGACGACAACCAATGGAAGACCATCGAATTTGTGTTTGACCCGCGTGGAATGCAATATTTTCGCGGCTTCTGAGTTGGTCGCTCGGAACATTGGCCCAACATGAACCATCCGTCCTCACGCCCTCCCTTTCGGTTTCGCTCACGCGCAGTGCTGAGCGGGTTGGGACTTTTGTCCTTGCTCTTCTTCTTGGTTGGGTGCACAACCCAACGCGATGGCCGATTTTACCGGGCTTATCACAACACAACCTCTCGGTTCAATGGTTTCCACTTTGCTCGGTTGGCAATGGAAGAGGCCGATCAGAAACTTGCAGAAACCCAAGAAGAGAACTGGGATGAGGTGATTCCGTTGTTCCTGTATGGAACGGAAGACCAAGCGGACTTCCTGTACCCACTCATGGAGCGCGCGATTGAGAAGTGCTCCCGTGTGGTGGACCGTCATGCGATGACGCCCCCGAGGAGCCTTCAAAAAGATTTCAAGCGCCCACAATTGAACCGATGGATTGACGACAACTACACGTTGATCGGAAAAGGGCACTTCTACAAAGGCGACCTCTCCAAAGCAGAGGAGGTGTTCAAGTATTTGCAACGCGTTCACAAAGAGCCGGACAGTCAGGTTGCGGCAGGAGCTTGGTTGGCGAGAACCTACATGGCCATGGGCAACATGCCCAAAGCGAATTCCGCCTTGTTGAAGGCGGTGGGAGAGCGCGAAGCCTCAGATGAGTTGAGGTCAGACGCCTTTTTGGTTCAGGCCGAATTTCATCTAACGCAGAGCAATGTAGAAGAGGCCATGCGCTCGTTGGAACGGGCAATCCCGATGATCAAGCCCAAGCGGGACAAGGCTCGGCCGATGTTTGTTTTGGCGCAGCTCAAAAGAGAATATGGCAGCAACCGCGAAGCCATTGAAATGTTTGAGGAGGTGGTCAAGCTGAAGACCCCATATGAGATGGAGTTCCAGGCCAGAATGCAGCAAGCGTTGGCATTTGACAGGCGTCGTGGAGACAGCGAAGAAATCAAAGAGCTCTTCTTCGACATGATTGAAGAGGACAAAAACGAAGCCTATCGAGATCAGATTTATTACGCCTTGGCCCAGATTGAGTTGGAGGAGCTGAACAGAGAGGAGGGCATGGATTATTTGCGGGATGCTTTGGCTGAGGACTCAGGCAACCGCAGGCCCAGGATGAAGAGCTTTTTGGCTTTGGCGGACTTGCACTTAGAGGACCGCGATTATGAGTTGGCTCAGGCGTACTACGACAGCACGCTGTCGAACATGAACGAAGACCACCCGAGGTATGCGGAGGTCAGAAACAATGCGCGAAGCCTAACTGAACTTGTAGAGCAACTCACCATCATTTTACGAAATGACAGCTTGAGAGAGCTGTGTAACCTGGACGAGGACGCCCGATATGCGCGTTTGGAGGACATCATTGAGGATTTAAGATTGGATCAGGAGGCCGCGCAAGAGGAAGCTGACCGCGCAGCGGAAGCGGCGCTTCAAGAAAGCTTGTCTGGACCAGGAAGTGCAACGGCCTTCTGGCCCTACAACCCCCGGCTTCGCGATGCAGGGCTGTCCAACTTTTTGGACTTGTGGGGAGACCGAATTTTGGAAGACAACTGGAGAAGAAGTCGAAAAATGGCTTCAGGTTTTGTTGCGATTGAAGATGCCGCACAAGACATAGCGTCTGCCGATTTGTTGGGGAGCGGCGGTGAGTTGCCAACTCCAGAGGAGTTGCTCGAAGGGCTTCCTTGTTCGGAAGAGCAAAGGGGGAGTGCAGATGTGCAGACGGCCACAGCGGTTTATCAAAGTGGCGTCATTTACAAGGAAAAACTCGAAGACACCGACAACGCCATCGAGTCCTGGGTGGACCTGATTGATCGATTTGACGAGAGTGAAGAGCACCCTTTGGCGCACTACCAACTGTATCGAACTTACCTGTTTTTAGAAGAGACAGAAAACTATCAGAACCCGTTTTGCGGGACCTGCAACTCTGCGTATTGGGCCGATCAGATTTCTCTTCTTTATCCAGACAGTGAGTGGGCGAAGCTGGTGGAAGACCCAGACTTTGTTGATTTTGAAGAGCAGCGACGAATCGATGAATTGGCAGCTTACGAGCGACACGTGATTCGGTATTATGCCCAAAAGGATTACCAAGACTTGTTGAGCGAAATCAACGTGGTATTGGATACGGTTCCCGACCATACTCAAGAATGCCGGTACCGCTTTTTGAGGGCGCAGTGCATTGGTTGGTTGGATGGACGCGCCAGGGGAAGGGACAATTACATTGAAGCCCTCCAAGAAGTCGTGGCGTCGTGCGACTCCACTGAACAAGGCTTGGCGGCGTCTGAAATTTTGGCCGGATTGGGACTGAATCAAAAGAAGCCAGAGAAAAAGACAGACGCAGTTCCAGAGCTCCCGGAGTTTGGCAACTTCGCTGACAAGCCTGTTTTAGAGCACTATCTGGGTGTTGTGATACCTGTGAGGCAAGGGGGCGCAGACAGAACAAAGGCGGACCTGTCTGATTTCAACCGTCAGTTTTTTGCCAGCGGGAACTTGAAGGTCACCAGCAACTTACTGGACAGAGAGAACCAATTGGTTTTGGTTAAGGCCTTTGCTAGAAAAGACAGGGCATTGGATTACTTCAAGGTTTTGACTTCGAATCGCGAGGCCATGATCGACTTGAACACCAGCGGCTTCGACATTTTCGTGATTCACACCGAGAACTATGTGGAGCTCTTCAAGGGCAAAGACATTGAGGGCTATATGCAGTTCTTTGAACAGTATTACCTTCGGGAATAACGCTTAGAACTGAATCAGACCATGGCAAGGCAACGCAGCAATGACGTGAGCATTGAGCAAGGAATCAATCGAATTGTGGAAGGGACCATCGTAGAGGGCACCATTCGCAGTGAAGGGAGCATTCGAATTGATGGACAGTTTGTGGGAGACATCCACACGACGGGCCGCCTGGTGATTGGGCTCAAGGGCAGTGTAGAGGGCAGAGTGGATTGCATGGATTGCGAATCTGAGGGCAGGGTCAAAGGCCACTTGCGCGTGGTCGGACTGCTGAGTTTAAAGGCGTCGAGTGAAGTCGAAGGTGAAATTCGATATGGCAGAATGGCCGTGGAGGCCGGAGCCAAAATCGAAGGCTTGTGCATGCTGGATGACGGACAGGCAGAAACAGTCAGCGAGACGCAGATGATGAGTGTGGACCATGAACAAGGACCACTCCAGCAAACCGCATAAGGGTCGAAAGAACCCAACGAACAGTGCCATGAGGCACATGGGCTTGGCGATGACCATGGCTGGCTTGATTGGTCTTGGTGCTTGGCTAGGAAGCCTTTGGGATGATTGGGGAGACCACGAGGTGGCCTGGGCAACAGTGTTGGGTGCCATGTTGGGATTGACCCTCTCTTTGGTGGCCGTATTTCAGGATTCAGAAAGATGAAATTTCATGTGATGACCGCATTGACTGCGGCAGGGGCGCTGATCGTGGTGTCCACTTTGGGAGAGCCATTCTTGACAAATGCGGTTCGGACACCGTTGCAAGGTGTGGTGATTCTGCTGGCAGCGGTGACGTGGATCCTGGAGCGTTTGCTTCGGCCGAAACCCGACTCTCGCCCGGGTTCTTTGATTCGAAACGTGATGTTGGCCACGCTGATTAAAATGGGCCTTGTGCTGACTGGAATCCTGATTTATGTCGTTGCGGACTTTCCCGATCCCAAACCATTTTCATTGGCGACATACCTGATTTATGTAGCATTCACGGCCATTTTGGTTGCAGAATCCATGCGCCACCAAGTTTCACCAACGAAGGACATTTGATAGTTCTGCGTCCTTCGTGACGAAAAGGGGGACAGAGTAGGAATGCGGTGGCTATCTTCGCACCCAAATTCGCTACGGCGATGTGGAACAACACCCGGTCAAACAACGGCACCATGCGTTTTTCTATGAGGGTTTTCGCCCTCCTGTTGGGCTTTGGCCTGACCAGCAGCGTTATGGCCTCTTCTGGAGGGGGAGACAAGCCGGACCCCGGTGAGTTCATTATCCATCACATTGCAGACGCACACGACATCCACCTTTGGGGGGAGGGCCCGTCCGCCGTTCACATTCCACTTCCGGTCATTTCTTACTCCCCTGAATATGGGTGGAGTGTTTTTTCGAGTGCACATCTGCTGCACCACGGCGAAGATCACGTGGACATGTCGGATCACGGCATGGAAGGTGCGCACGCTGAGCCCGAAGGGCATGGTGGGGGCCAGTACCGCTGTCACAAAACGGAATTGACGTATTCGTTGGACGGAAATGGCGCATTGCATGCCCAAAACAATTCAGGAGACCACGTTCAGGCATACGACTTGTCCATCAGCAAAAGCGTGTTGGGCATGTTCATCGTGATTTTCATGATGCTCCTCATCTTTCCTCGTGTAGGATCAGCTTACAAAAAGAGAAAGGGCCAAGCCCCGAGGGGACTGCAGAACGCGCTTGAGCCACTCATCTTGTTTATTCGGGACGAAGTGGCTGTGCCCAGCATTGGCGAAAAGAAGGCCGACCGCTATTTGCCGTTCTTGTTGACCACCTTCTTTTTCATCTTCCTCTGTAACCTACTGGGGCTCGTTCCTTTTATCGGCGCGTTCAATGTCACAGGAACGGTAGGCGTCACCTTGATTTTGGCCACGTTTGTTTTCATCATCACCACGGTGTCGGGCAACCGTCATTATTGGGGACACATCTTTTGGCCCCCAGGGGTCCCGCTTCCCATCAAGTTGATCTTGGTGCCAGTGGAGGTGGTGGGCATCCTGCTCAAACCAGCCGTTTTGATGATTCGTTTGACCGCGAACATCGGTGCCGGGCACATCATCATTTTGGCGCTGACCTTTTTGGTCTTCATCATTAGTGATTACGGAGCCAACACGGCAGCCGGAATCGGAACTGGAATTTTTTCTGTGGCGTTCATGATTTTCATGTACTTCATTGAATTGCTTGTCGCTTTTTTGCAGGCATACGTTTTTACCCTCCTCGCAGCGCTTTACTTCGGTGACGCTACTCAGGAGGCCCACCACTGAACACAACCCAAATCAACCCCTAATCCTTTCCTTATGGAACTCGCAATGATCCTCATGGAGGCTGCTAACATCACCAAAGGCCTCGCTGGCATTGGTGCAGGTATCGCAGCCATTGGTGCTGGTGTCGGCATCGGCCGCATCGGTGGAAGCGCTCTCGAATCGATGGCCCGCCAACCCGAAATCAGCGGTGATCTCCGTGCGAACATGATTGTGGCTGCCGCTCTTGTCGAGGGTGCCGCTTTGTTTGCCATCATCGTTTGCTTCCTCGCAAGCTGAACTGGGCTTCGGCCTAAGCTCTATGGAAGCTTTTCTGAATACCGTCTACGGTACCGTCTTCTGGTCCACCATCTCCTTTTTGGTGGTGTTGGTCCTGATGCGCCGTATGGCTTGGGGCCCGATCCTTCAAGGCTTGAAAGAGCGCGAGGAGGAAATTGATGGCGCCTTGAATACGGCCAAACAGGCTCGGGCGGAAATTGAAAACCTTCAAGCGGACAATGAACGCCTGCTTCAGGAAGCCCGCGCTGAGCGAGACGGCATGATGCGCGATGCGCGTGACATGTCCGACAAGCTCATTGCGGACGCCAAGAGCACAGCAAAAACAGAAGGCGAGCGCATGATCGATCAGGCCAAACAGGCCATCGATGGTGAGCGCGCTGCTGCTGTCGCTGACTTGAAGGCTGAAGTGGCCAAATTGAGCTTGGAGATTGCCGAGAAATTGGTTCGTCAAGAATTGAAGGACGATGGGTCTCAACAAGACCTCATCGGCCGCATGATTTCTGACTCCAAATTGAACTGATCACATGTCTGCTGGAACTGTCGCCCGTCGTTATGGAAAGTCTTTGCTCTCGTTGAGCAAGGAGCAAAATGCGGTAGAGGCTGTAGAGCAAGACATGCGTGTTTTGACAACCGTGGTTCGTGAGAACCGTGAGTTGTCCGCGGTATTGGGCAGTCCAGTTGTGCGCCCGGAGAAGAAGGAGGCGATTGTTCGCTCCGTCTTTGAATCGGCACAGCCTTTGACCGTTTCTTTTTTGGCCCAATTGGCCCAAAAGGGACGTGCAGGCATGCTGGCTGCAATGGCCGATGCATTCTTGGCATTGGTCAGAGTAGAGAGGGGCGTTGTCTTGGCAGAAGTGGTTACGGCCATTCCGCTGAACGACGCATCTCGTGCAGAAATCAATGCCCTGATTGGCAAAATCCACCAGGGAGGGGTGGAATTGTCGGAAAAGGTCGATCCCCATTTGATCGGTGGCTTTAAGCTGCGGGTCGGTGACCGGATGATCGACGCCTCGGTGTACCAGTCCTTCAGGACGTTGCACCGCAACCTCACCAACAACCCCTACGAACCGGCTTACTGAGCGCACCAGCACCTCATGTCCCAGATCAAACCCTCTGAAGTATCTGCCATCTTGCGCGAGCAATTGGCTGGAAACCAGACCGAAGCTGACCTCCAGGAGGTCGGCACCGTTCTCCAAGTTGGAGACGGAATTGCCCGCATTTATGGCTTGTCTAACGTACAAGCTGGTGAGCTCATTGAGTTCGAAAACGGCGTCCGTGGCATTGCATTGAACCTCGAAGAGGACAATGTAGGTGCGGTGCTTCTCGAGCCAGCGGGTGAGTTGAAAGAGGGCAGCTCTGTGAAGCGCTTGAACCGAATTGCTTCGGTGAAAGTTGGAAGAGGCATGTTGGGCCGAGTGGTCAACACCTTGGGAGAGCCCATTGATGGAAAGGGCCACATTGAGGGAGACCTTTATGAGATGCCGATCGAAAGAAAGGCACCGGGTGTCATCTATCGTCAGCCAGTAGCAGAGCCATTGCAGACGGGGATCAAGGCCATTGATGCGATGATTCCGATTGGCCGAGGCCAACGTGAGCTCATCATTGGTGACCGTCAAACCGGAAAAACAACGGTTGCGATCGACACGATCATCAACCAAAAAGAATTTTATGACCGCGGTGAGCCCGTGTTCTGCATCTACGTTGCGATTGGACAAAAGGGTTCAACTGTAGCGGGCATCGTCCAAACTTTGGAAGAGGCAGGTGCCATGGCCTACACGGTTGTGGTTGCGGCGACGGCAGCAGATCCAGCGCCATTGCAGTTTTACGCCCCATTTACGGGAGCGGCCATTGGTGAGTTCTTCCGCGACACAGGCAATCCTGCCTTGGTGATTTATGACGACCTCTCCAAGCAGGCTGTAGCGTATCGCGAGGTGTCCTTGTTGTTGCGTCGTCCTCCAGGCCGTGAAGCTTACCCAGGGGATGTCTTTTATCTCCATAGCCGCTTGCTCGAGCGCGCAGCGAAGGTGATTTCGGACGATGGCATTGCAAAAGACATGAACGATTTGCCAGAGAGCATTCGGTCAATGGTCAAGGGTGGTGGGTCGCTGACAGCATTGCCCATCATTGAGACGCAAGCAGGTGACGTGTCAGCGTACATCCCGACAAACGTGATCTCCATCACGGATGGTCAGATTTTCTTGGAGAGCTCATTGTTCTTGTCTGGTGTGCGACCAGCCATTAACGTGGGTATTTCTGTGAGTCGTGTGGGCGGAAATGCTCAAATCAAACCGATGAAAAAGGTGTCGGGAACGTTGAAGCTCGACCAGGCTCAATACCGCGAACTCGAGGCGTTTGCGAAATTCGGATCTGATTTGGACGACGCCACAAAAGCAGTCTTGGATAAGGGCATGCGGAACGTTGAGATTCTGAAGCAGAACCTGAACTCTCCAATGCGAGTGGAGGATCAGACAGCCATCATCTATGCAGGAACCAAAAACCTGCTGAAGACGGTGCCGGTGAACAAGGTCAAGGAATTTGAGGTGGCTTACCTCGATTACCTCCGGGCCAAGCATGCAGACACCATGACGGAACTTCAGTCAGGCAAGTACACGGACGAAGCTCAGTCCGTGATGAAGGCTGCAGCGGCTGAAGTGAGCAAGCAATTCGCTAGCTAAGACAAGCCATGGCCGGTCTAAAAGAAGTACGCAATCGAATCGCCTCTGTTGGGAGTACCCGTCAGATTACCCAGGCGATGAAGCTCGTGTCGGCAGCCAAGCTTCGCCGAGCACAAGATGCTGTGACCCAAATGCGCCCCTATGCTGAGAAGCTACAGGAGATTTTGGTGAACGTGAGTGCTTCTTTGGACGCGTCTGAGAATCCATATTCGGAGGAAAGAGAGACAAAGCGTGTTTTGTTGGTGGCCGTGACATCGAACAGGGGCTTGTGTGGACCGTTCAACAACAACATCATCAAGTTGGCGAGCCAGCGGCTCGAAGAGTTAGGGGGTGTCCACGCGGACATATTGTGCCTGGGCAAAAAGGCGTCAGACGTGTTCAAGAGAACAAGCCATTTTACGACGCTGGACTTGGGAGATGAGCCGCACGCCATTTTTGACGACCTCACTTTCGAGAATGCCGCAAAGATTGCTGGGACTGTGATGGACAGTTTCCGAAGTGGTCAGTATGATCGGGTTGAAGTCCTGTACAATCGGTTCGTAAACGTGGCCACGCAAGACGTTATGTGCGAGCAGATGTTGCCCATTGTTCAGTCTCCAATTTCTGATACAGCAGAAGTGGTGGCGACTTCAGTGGACTACATATTCGAGCCAACCCGTGAAGAGATTGCGGAGAACATTGTGCCGAACACATTGAAGATCCAGCTTTACAAAGCCCTGCTCGACAGCTATGCATCTGAGCACGGAGCAAGGATGACGGCCATGCACAAGGCGACGGAAAATGCTGGAGAAATGCTGCGTGATTTGAAGTTGAGTTACAACAAAGCACGACAGGCTGCGATTACGGCAGAAATTCTCGAGATTGTGGGCGGCGCGGAAGCGCTTGAAGGCTGACCCCGCAAACTTGATTCGACTCTCTTTAAAAAGACGGCTATTCCTCGCCATGTTGGCGGTGACCCTGTTGGGATTTCTCCTAACGGGTGCGGTTACGCTTGTTGGTTTTTCGCGGCTCGATGATGCTTACAACGCGTCACGATTGGTGAGAAAGGAAGCTGCGGTGGCCAAAAGCTTGGGCTTTGCCCTGAAGAAGGGAGTGGGAGATGCAGTGGAAGCGGCCTCTTTGAGTTGGACCGTGATGCCTGGGGATTTCGCAGATCGCATTGTAGAGATTGAAGCGGTACAGGGTGTGCCACTGGCTGTATATCGACTGGATGGGGGCCTCTTTGTGACCTCGACGGCGAGTCACCCGGAAGAGAGTGGGTTTGCCACGGAGGTGGAGCCGGATGTGCTCATCGCGCTGGCGCAGGGCGCGGAACGGCTGGAGGTTCCGCTTGGCGGGGGGGATTACCTCGCGTATTGGTATCAATTGAACGAAGCGCAACGGCCTGTGGCATTGGTGGCGTTGCGCTACACGGCACGGGTGTTGGAAGCCAGCGGAAAAACAGATTTTCTTCGTTCGTTGGGCGGTGTGTTTGCTTTGGTTTTTCTGGCGGCGACAGGCTTGTCATTTTTGCTGTCACGGTCCATTTCTAATCCCTTGTCTCGGCTTGGGGTCATGATGGAGCGCATGGATGTGGCCAAAGACAAGGGTTTTGAGCCACTCAATTACAAGTCCGTGGGCAATGATGAGATTGCACGGCTTGTGGAACAGTACAATCGCATGGCAGAAAACGTGCGGAAATCGGCAGCAGCATTGGCCAAGGGCGAGCGAGAAAGCGCTTGGCGGGAGATGGCCATGCAGGTGGCGCACGAGATTAAGAATCCACTCACCCCGATGAAGTTGGGCATCCAGCAGATGGAGAGAAGGGCGCTCAACCCCGAGACTGAGCCTGGGGATTTAAGGGCAAGGATGGTGGAGCTTTCTGGTTTGTTGCAGGGTCAAATTGACCTTTTGTCTCGCATTGCCGATGAGTTCAGCACCATGGCGCGACTTCCCCAAGGGGAGTTGATGGCCATTTCTCTTCGTGAAGTGTTGGAATCTGTGGTATTGCTGAACGAAGCGGTAGAATGCGGACCGACACTGGTTATGGAAGGGGATACGCTGGTGATGGGGGATCGAGACCAGTTGCTTCGCCTATTTGGGAACTTGGTGTTGAACGCACAACAGGCCATTGCCAGCGGCCCGGGGCTTGTTAAAATCGTCGTGAAGTCTAATTTTTCGGTCATAGAAGTGGTCGACAGTGGTCCAGGCATGTCGCTGGAAGTTGCGCACAAGGTTTTTGAGCCGCAATTCACCACAAGGGGAAGTGGGTCCGGACTCGGTCTTGCCATCGCAAAAGCCATTGCAGACCGTCATTCATGGGGAATGGCGTGTAAAACAGAGTTGGGGAGCGGCACAACCTTTTCGCTAAGTCTGAAGGGGTTATCAACGTTATGAACACCCTCTCTCTTGATTATCAGTGAATTCCTACGGTGTGAATTGATGTTAAAACGTCTTCTTTTGCGGCAGGTCAGTCTTGGCTTGTAAAATCAAAACTTTAAACGAATTCAAATGAGGAACCTATTCCTGCTCTTGGCCACGTTTTGCATGACGGCTACTGCCGCCCTTGCTCAAAATGTAGCCGGCAAGGTGACTGACGCAACGAATGGCGGAGGCCTTCCCGGTGTTTCAGTTGTTGTAGAAGGCGCCAATGTTGGTGTGATGACGGACATGAACGGTGCATATAGCCTGAAGGCTGCCAGCGGTGATGTGCTGATGTTCAGTTTCGTCGGATACAACACGATGAGAAAGGAAGTGGATGGTTCTGCTTTGGACGTTCGGCTTGAAAGCGGCGTCGCCTTGGACGAGGTGGTGGTGACGGCCTTGGGCGTGAGCCGCGAGAAAAAGTCGCTGGGTTACTCCGTACAAGAGCTTGGCAATGATGCTTTCACCGACGCGAAAACCGAAAACGTGGTTCGCTCGTTGACCGGTAAGATTGCAGGGGTTCAAGTGACCTCGGGCACTTCATTGGGTTCATCCTCCAAGATTCTTCTTCGTGGTGCAAGCTCCATTACGGGAAACAACCAGCCGCTTTTTGTGGTGGACGGTGTTCCCATGGACAATGCCGACTACTCTGGAGGTGACCAACAGCGTGGTGCAGGTGGATATGACTACGGAAACGCCATTCAAGATTTGAACCCAGACGACATTGAGTCTGTGTCTGTTTTGAAAGGTCCGGCTGCTGCGGCACTCTATGGGGCTCGGGCCTCCAACGGGGCGATCGTGATTTCAACAAAATCAGGAAAGGGTTATCAGGCCAGTGGCAAGCGCGGACTTGGCATCAGCTTCAACAGCGGTGTGGCGTTCAACAACGTTTACGTGTTGCCAGACTACCAGAACAGTTATGGTGGTGGTGCTGGAACTTCTTGGATCAATCAAAACTTGGTTGACAGCTTGGGAGATACGCCTATTCCTGACTACGGATACGACGGTTCATGGGGTCCTGCATTGGACGGCACGATGGTCCGCCATTGGGACAGTTGGTACGACTACGAAGGAGACGCTGACTTTGGTCAGAGCCGCCCATGGAGTGCAACAGATAGCGATGTGGAGGACTTCTTCCAGACCGGTGTGGCCATCACCAACAATGTGAGCGTGACCGGTGCAACGGACGAGAGCGCATTCCGCTTGAGTTACACCAACTTGGATCAAACCGGTGTTTACGAGAACAGTTCTTTAGACCGGAACACCTTGAGCTTCTCTGGAAGCCAGAAGGTGAGCGAAGACCTTGAGGCCAGCGTCAATGCGAACTACGTCCAATCACAAGGGGCCGGCCGTCCCTTGACTGGATACGGAGAGTCTGTGATGTCTCAGTTCACCCAGTGGGGACAGCGTCAATTGAGCATGGACCGCATGCGCAACTATAAAAACGCGGACGGATCACACCGCACATGGAACCGCAACAGCGCAACAGACCCAAGCCCACACTATTGGGACAATCCATATTGGGAGCGTTATGAAAACACACAGAACGACCAGCGTGACCGTGTTTTCGGAAACATCACCTTGAAGTACAAGATCAACGACGTGTTCAGCATCATGGGCCGAGCGCTGAGTGACTTTTACATCGACCGTCGCGAGGAGCGCATTGCCATTGGTGGTGTCCGCGAGAGTTCATACAGTGAGTCTACACGCCAGCTTCAGGAAACCAACTTGGACGCTTACCTGAACTTCACGGATGATTTGAGTGACGACTTGAACCTCACCGGATTCGTTGGCGTTAACCGCCGCATTCGGAACTTCAAGCGCTTGAACGCTTACACTTTGGGCGGTTTGAACACGCCTGGCCTGTATACGGTGAACAACGGTGCTGACGGTTACGAAGTGGGTGACGTGTCGAACACCAAGCAAGTGAACTCAGTCTTGGCCAGTGCCAGCTTTGGATACAAGCGCAAGTTTTATGCGGACTTCACGGGCCGGAGCGATTGGAGCTCTACCCTCCCAGCAGAGAACAACAGCTACTTCTACCCATCGGCCACGGCGAGCTATATCCTGAGCGAGGACCTCGACATGCCCGCAGTGAGTTTCGCCAAGGTTCGCTTCGGTTGGGCGCAAGTTGGAAACGACACAGACCCGTACCGCACGGCAACAACCTATGCCGTGAACAGCAACTTTGGCAACAGTGGTTCAGCTACGGTGCCGAACTCACAAAACAACCCGAACCTGCGTCCTGAGAAGACCAGCAGTTGGGAGGCTGGATTGGAGCTGAACTTGTTCTTGGACAAGGTTCGCTTTGATTTCACGTACTACAACAGCACCACGGAAGACTTGATCTTCAATGTCCCCGTATCTGCTTCTTCAGGATACAGCAGTGCAGTGCTCAATGCCGGTAAGACCAGCAACAAGGGCATCGAGCTTAGCCTGGCGGCCACGCCGGTTCAAACCGACAACCTTCGTTGGGACATCGGGGTGAACTTTGCCAAGAACACCAACGAGTTGTTGGAATTGGCGGAAGGCATTGAGAACATCCGATACACCAGCCTCTTTGGCGTGACCCTTGAGGCCCGACCAGGTCAGCCTCTCGGCACATTCTACGGGTATGACTTCCAGTATGATGACGCCGGAAACAAGTTGGTGGACGACGACGGTTACTACCTGAGCACCGAAACGGTTCAGCCACTGGGCACCATTCTCCCCAACTTCACGGGTGGCGTATTCACCACGTTGGACTACAAGAACTTGAGTTTCTACGCTTTGGTGGACTTCCAAGACGGAGGCTCCTTGCACAGTTACTCTAACCAGTGGGGCAAGTACTCAGGCACGTTGGCTGAAACGGCGATCGACGCCAATGGAAACGACATCCGCGACCCCAATTTTGCCGGGGTTGTTGTGGAGGGTGTGAACGCCAGCACAGGCGAAGCCAACGCTGTGGCCATCAATCCTCAGTCTCACTTCTTTTACAACCAAGGCTATGTGATTCATGCTGCAGACCAGTATGACGCCAGCTTTGTGAAGCTGCGTGAGATGCGACTCGACTACAACCTGCCTGCAGACATGGTGGATGGCACGCCATTCAGCAATGTGAGCATCGGCGTGTTTGGTCGCAACTTGGCCATTCTGCACAAAAATGTACCTCACGTTGACCCAGAGGTCGCCACTTCGGCCTCCAACGTTCAAGGCTTCGAAGGCGGTCAGCTTCCTGCTGAGCGCACAATCGGCGTGAACCTCAAGTTCGGCCTCTGATTCCCCAACACCAGGAAAAAACAAGGACATGAACAAGAACATTTTCCTTCTCGCAGGCCTCGCCATCGCGGTTGCATTCACAGGATGCACCAAAGACTTTGAGGACATCAACACCAACCCAAATGAGCCGGCTTCCGTCTCACCGGGCTTTCTCCTGACCTCTTCTCAGAAGCGGATCATGGACGAGATGAACGATTCGTTTTGGGGCAGCCGTCGTGGCATGCAACTGGCACAGCACTGGGCATCCAACCAGTATTCAAACGAGAGCCGCTATCAGTTCCGTACAGAGGTCTCCAATGGCAGCTGGCGCGACTTTTATGCAGCTCCACTTCAGGACCTCAATCAAATCATCGCGCTGAACACAGATGATCCAGAGGGCACAGGTGGTTTTGGATCCAACGGCAATCAGATTGCTGTGGCGAAGTTGTTGCAGGCTTGGACTTACCAAATGTTGACGGACGCATGGGGACCCATTCCCATGAGCGAAGCACTTCAAGGAGTGGACAACACCACGCCCGCTTATGACACGCAAGAGGCCGTTTACAATGGCATCTTGGCGTTGATTGCAGAGGCCAAGGCGTCGATGGACGACGGTGCGGGCCCACAAGGCGACCAGATTTATGGGGGTGACATGTCTTCTTGGGAGATGTTTGCCAACAGCCTGAAGTTGCGTGTAGCAATGCGCATGTCGGATGTGTCGCCAACAGCGGCGCAAGCGGCCGGCGAGGATGCGTTGAGTGGCGGCATGATCATTGCAGCCAACGAAAACAACGCTCAATTCCCTTACATCAATGCTGCACCAAACAACCACCCTGTGAACGAGGACTACAAGACGCGAAATGATTTTGCGGCCTCCAACACCATGGTGGATTGGTTGTCTTCCATGAATGACCCTCGACTGGGCGTCTATTTCAACACGGCTGTGACCTCGGACACATACGTAGGCGAAGTGTACGGTTTGGATGAGGCCAATGCGGCTTTGACGCCAAACGACGACGTTTCCCAACGTGGAGATGCAGTCTTGGCGGGTGATTTGCCAGGCATTCTGTTCGATGCTGCACAAACGCACTTTTTGTGTGCTGAGGCAGCGGAGCGTGGATGGGCAGGAACGCCACTCGACGCTGAAGGCCACTACAATGCGGCGGTAACGTTGAGCATGCAGTGGTGGGGCTTGACCGATGCGGATGCCATCAATGCTTATCTCGGACAGGCGGACGTGGCGTACACAACCGCAGCTGGAGACTGGAAGCAAAAGATTGGGTCACAGAAGTGGGCTGCATTGTACATGCAGGGACACGAGGCTTGGGCTGAGGTGCGCCGTTTGGATGCGCCTACGTTGAACGCTTGTGCGGATGGCCACCTCGGTGGCGACGGCAATGTTCCTAGCCGCTTCGAGTATCCTTTGGATGAGCAAACGTTGAACGCCAGCGGTTACGCCTCAGGCATTGTTGGCCTAGGTGGCGGAGACGAATTGAGCACCAAACTTTGGTGGGATGTGAACTGAGTTCACTCGATCGAAACATTGAAAAAGGCCTGTCCCATTCGGACGGGCCTTTTTTGTTGTGGGCTATGTCCCCGAATCAAGTGGCAGAAGCCGATGCCACAGCGGGAAACCATACTGGCCGAGATGGTGCCGCGTCGTTGACCAATGGTGCGATTTGAAGGGCCAAGAGACCGACTCCCTCAGCAAGGCTTTTAGGGACGCTTAGGAGCTCTGAAATTGTGGCGCCCGAACGAGGTGTGTTCGCAGGGCCAAAGAAGGCGTTGTGGGCATGTAAAGCGCCTCCATCGATTTCCTTGTCTACGCTGGGCAGATCGATGAGCAAGTGTTGGATGCCGAACGTGCAGAGCAGGTCAGCGAACCCACTTTCGAGGTACGGGGGGTTGGTGCTGCTCCAGTCTTGCAAGGGAGATGAAAACCCCGTGCGAATGACGATTGCGGCAGGCTTGTGGGTTTCCATCTGCTGTTGGACGGCCTGCAGTGTGGACAAGGGCACGACATGGTCTTCATCCACGAGCATGGGTGTAGCATTCAGCAAAAATGCGGGAACAACAAAGGGAATGGCGGATGACCGGACCTGCGCGTCGATGGGGTCGAACGCGTCGTGAATGTGTTCGTGTGTTTCGGTGTGGGTGCCGTGTGCGTGTGGATTGAAGCGGATGTCTCGAAAATTAACAGCACCTCCCTCTGCCACAGAACCGGTCCACCCATCGGAGCGGACCACATGTACTTCTGGAGGACCCTTGTACCAGGCCCTTGGCAATCCGCCATGGGGGTCAATGGGTACGCTAAGGTCTGTGGGTTGGCCTTGAGCACGCCAAACGTGCCCGTTGTGGTCCAATTCGATACGGAGACTCATGGCCACAAGTTCCTTCGAACCGCGCGTTGGGGCAAAAGAAAAGCCCCGCCGATGAGGGCAGGGCTTTTCAAATGGGTTGAGTTTCCGATTACTGGAAGAGGTATCCGAGGCGGAGTTGCGCTTGGAATTGGCTTCCAATGCTTCCAGCTTGCTGGTTACCGGTCCAGAATGGACGGTCGTTGATGTTGGCAGGGTGCTGACCGCTGTATGCGTGACCTGCGAGATCCACGCTGCCTTGGATGGGCGCTGGCATCTCTGTCAAGTCACTGGGATCAACAGCATTCTGCGTTCCCCAAAAGAGGTTGTACGCTACGTTGTCTGTTGCAGCAATCTCCATGTCATTGACCTTGGAGCTCATGAATCCGAGTCCAGCCTCAGCACCGATGTAGAGGTAGTCTGTGAGGTAGGCATCAAAACCAGTCACGAGACCGAGTTTGAAGATGCTTGCACTCTGGCTGATGGTCTGCGTCCAAACGATGTATTGGTCTTGGTCACCGACTTGGTTCTCGTCGTCTGCACTCCAGAACTCTTGCTCCATTGAAGAGCTGGAGATTCCGTAGCCGATTTCAAAACCAACATAAGGGCTCAAGCGATCACCACCGGCATCGAAATGCTTCTCGTAACCAGGCGCAATCATGAAGGTAGAAGTGCTGTACGTGTCGTAGAGGTCTGGGCTTGGAATCTCATCATCACCAGAGGTTACGTAAGCTCCTGCAATGGCGGGAATGCCACCTTCTACAATCGTTCCGTCAGGCATGATGGAGAAGTAAGGCTCAGGGCGTCCAACTCCGTTGAAGTCAAATTCACGGAAACCGATGGACTTGTTGTTTGTGCTGTTGAAAGTCAAGCTCAAACGGAATGCAGACTCTTCGTCTGTAAAGTTTCTGTACTTGATTGTTGTGCCGTCAACTGGGCTGTCACCGAGAGGGGTGAATTGGAGCTCGATATTGTGCTCGCCACCGAATTGCTTCTGGGCATTGGCGGTGGTGGCAAAGACGGCAACCAGGGCCAGGGCAGAAAGGATGTGCTTCATCTTGTGGTTTCTCTATGGGGTTTCCGGGCGCAAGAAAAGCAATTCCGTCGAAGCGCCGATACATATGCACGATTTTTCCACAATGTGTGATGTTGGCTTCGGGGATTTCGAGCCAAGAGAATGCCCGTTGCCTCTCGCTTTTTCAGGCTTTTCGTGCAAACTTGGGGGCATGGTAAAGCCCTTGCATCCGCTGTTGAAAAAGGCCTATGACCCGGACCGTTTTGTGAAGTTGGGGCAGGAAATCCTGTTGGACTTGCAGGCGCACCTGGTCAAAAGCCAGTCTAAATCTTCTCCGGCATCGATGCCCTGGGTGAGTCCGGAGGAGGAACGGCTCCATTGGGAGAAGCGGCTTCAAACGCCCATTGGTTTGCCGGCATTGATGAGAGAAGTGGTGGAACGGTCCAATCAATTGCAGGACCCTCGTTACATGGGACATCAAGTCGCGGTGCCTTTCCCCGATGGCGCCTTGGTTGGCATGGTTACAGACCTATTGAACAACGGGGGGGCCATTTATGAGATGGGCCCGACCAACTCTGCCATGGAGGAGGTGCTCATGTCTCAGATTGGAAAGCTGATGGGTTTGCCTGAGGGGTGCGGCGGTGTCATGTGTCACGGGGGCACGCTCGCCAATTTGGTTGCCCTGTTGGCCGCACGGCGATGGAAGGGGGGCGCGGAGTCAGACCCTTGGGAGAGCGGAGACGATGAGTTGGGCGCGGTTTTGGTTTCAGAGCAGGCTCATTATTGTGTGGATCGTGCTGTTCGGATAATGGGTTGGGGATCTGAGGGCGTGGGCCTGGTTCCCACGGATCAGCACCACAGAATCACCAAAGAGGGGCTGGAGGAAGCTTGGGATAGGCTTCAGTCAAAAGGCCGCAGGGTGGTGGCGGTTGTCGGCAGCGCGTGTACCACCAGCGTAGGTGCTTACGACGAACTTCATGTCTTGGCAGACTTTGCAGACCGTCACGGGTTGTGGTTTCATGTCGACGGCGCACATGGCGCTGCAGCGGCTTTTAGCACCACACATCGACACTGGGTGAGTGGGATAGAACGTGCCCACAGCGTGGCCATGGATTTCCATAAAATCATGGGTGTTCCTGCGCTGTGTACGGGCCTGTTTTACGGCCAGCAAGACCACAGTTTCCTTCCCTTTACGCAAAAAGCAGAATACCTCTGGAGCGACGCGGAGGACCCGGAGTGGTGGAACTTTGGAAAGCGGACGTTTGAATGTACCAAGCGCATGTTGTCTACTCGGGTTGCGGCAGTTCTAGAAGAGTATGGACCAGAAATCTGGGGGCATTTGGTGGACAGATTGTTTGGGCTTGGAAATGCGCTGGCAGAGCAGTTGAAGGCCCGCAAGGGTTTTGAGTTGGCCATGTCTCCAGATGCGAACATTGTGTGCTTTCGGCATGTCCCTGAGTCGCGAATGGACGCCTCAGACGAGGAGATGGATCGGTTCACCGCCGCCTTGCGACAGCTTCACCTTGAGCGCGGACCTCAATATGTGGTGCAGACCCGGTTTGGAGGAAAGACATGGTTAAGGTGCACGCTGATGAATCCCCTAACAGAACCCCAAGACTTGTCAGATATGTTGGGCCGCTTGGAGGAGTTGGGCGCGGAGATTACTCTACAGTGACGCTTTTGGCGAGGTTCCGAGGTTGGTCCACATTTCGGTCCAGCATAACGGCAATGTGATAGCTCAGGAGCTGGAAGGGAATGGTACTCAGGATGGGAACAAGGGCATCATCGGACGGGTGTACCTCGATGGTGTGGTCGGCAATTCTCGCGACCTCCTTGTCTCCCTTGGTGACCACGGCAATGATTTTTCCACCCCTGGCCTTGACCTCTTGTATGTTGGACAGCACCTTCTCATAGTGAGCGTCTTGGGTGGCCACGATGAACACGGGCATGTTCTCGTCAATCAACGCAATTGGGCCATGCTTCATTTCTGCAGCCGGATAACCCTCGGCGTGGATGTAGCTGATTTCCTTGAGTTTCAATGCCCCTTCGAGGGCGACAGGAAAATTGAATCCCCGTCCCAAGAACAAGGCGTTGGGGGCACTCATGTAGACCTTCGCTATGGACGCCAGCTTTTGGTCCTGATCCAACATGGATTGGATTTTTTCCGGGATGGACTCCAGTTCGACCATCAAACGGTTTCGCCGCTGAGAGTCCAAAGCGTTGCGCAATTCACCAACCCGCATCGCCACAAGCGTGAGCACGGTTAGCTGGGCAGTAAAGGCCTTGGTTGATGCCACGCCGATTTCTGGACCAGCATGGGTGTAAGCCCCACTGTGTGACTCACGGGAGATGCTGGACCCGACCACGTTGCAGATGCCAAAAACATGGGCCCCCCTCTCTTTGGCCATTCGAATGGCGGCCAAGGTATCGGCGGTTTCTCCGGACTGGCTGATGGCGATTAAGATGTCCCCCTCACCGATGACGGGGTTCCGGTAACGGAACTCACTCGCGTATTCCACTTCGACGGGAATTCGCGCAAAATCTTCAAACATGTACTCCGCGATGAGCCCCGCGTGCCAGCTTGTCCCGCATGCCACAATGATGAGGCGCTTGGCATCCTTCCACATGGGTTCGTGGTCATCGATGCCCGCCATTCGGACCGTGTTGTGACCCAGGCTGAGGCGCCCGCGCAAGCAGTCTTGAATGGAACGTGGTTGTTCGTGAATTTCCTTGAGCATAAAATGCTCGTAGCCTCCTTTTTCAATGGACTCCAGGGCCATTTCTAGCTCCGTGATCACCGGGGTCACTTTGTGGTTCCGGATGGTGCGGATTTTCATCCCCGAAGTCAAAGAAACCCGAGCGACCTCCTCGTCTTCCAAGTACACCACATTTTTGGTGTACTCCACAATGGGTGTGGCGTCAGAGGCGACGAAGTATTCACCTTCGCCGATGCCAATCACCAAGGGGCTTGATTTTCGGGCCAAAATCAACTCCTCTGGCCGCGCGATGTCAATGACGGCAATTGCATAAGCGCCCACGACCTCGTTCAATGCAATTCTTGTTGCCTCAAACAGGTCGAGGTCTTCGCTGCTTTTTAAGACTTCTTCGATGAGGTGGACCAAAACCTCGGTGTCTGTGTCGCTGTAAAACTCGTGGCCCCGTTCAGTGAGGGTCTCCTTGAGTGCGTGGTAATTCTCAATGATGCCATTGTGAATCAACGCCAGTTGACCATCGCCACTCAGGTGCGGGTGGGCGTTGACATCGTTGGGTGCACCGTGCGTGGCCCAGCGGGTGTGTCCGATGCCCAAATGTCCGGAAGGGGGATTCTCTCCAACTTCAGTCAGCAGGGCCTCTACCTTGCCTTTTTTCCGGTGATGCTGAAGGCCTGAGGCTCCACCCAAAATGGCCACACCGGAGCTGTCGTAGCCGCGGTATTCTAATCGCTGAAGCCCTTTGATGATGATGGGAAAGGCCTCTTTTTCCCCGAGGTAGCCAACGATGCCGCACATGAATCAAATATACCGCAACAGAGGCGGCAGTTTACTCTGACCAGGTGACAACAAACGTTGCGTTTGAGGAGGATATGGGCGAGTCAAACACCACCTGCTCAATGGCCACAGAAGACAGCTCAGAATAGAGATAGAGTTGGGTTCGCGTCTCTTCACCGTTGAGTCTGCGTTGCGCATAAAGCGGAAGGTTGAGAACGTAGGCGTTCCGGTCAGCATCGTATACCCCGCCGTAGGTGATGCCAGGTGAAGTTGCTTCAGGGGAGAGCTCCAAACCACCGTTGTCTCGTTTGAGAAAAGCAGTCAAAATGCTGGGTCGGGGAAGTTTTGACGGGGCATCATTTAGGGGCAGTACCAGTTCTGCCCGATTGATGACGGCTCCTTCTGGAGCTTCAAGGGTGTCCATACCAGACAAGTCTACACGCAAATAGGAGGCTGCACCACCAACCAAAGCCACGCGTGGAGCATTTGTGGTGCTCATGCTGTCATTGAGCGCCGAAAACTCGGGGGTCCAGCTGTGTGCGAAGTGACCGATGCGGGCTGCGTTCGAGTTGATCACAAAGTCATACGCTGCGGTATCTGTGTCGTTGTGATAGTGGATGCGCATGAGCGAAACACCCGTGTTTGGCTCGAGACAAACAATGCCCCCTCCGCCAGAACCAGAGCTGATTTGGAGGCCTTTAAACCAAGACTTCCAGTTTGCATTGTTGTCAAACACCGAAGTGTCGGCGTCAAGAATGCCCTGGCCCCAAGAGGCGATCAAGGGGATGCGAACTTGGGGACTCAAGGTGTCTCCGCCAACGAAAACAGATTCAAGAGGGTGGACCTGAATGGGTTGTGCCGCGGGCAAAACCAGATTTCCGGGCAGTGTGGGGGGAACATCAAAACTGTAATAGGCACTGTCATAAGAAACCGTGTCTTGTAGCTGCTCTACCACCAGGTATTGATCTGAATTCTGACCGTAGGCAGGGCCATTAAAGCGGAACGCCATAAAGAGGCTGTCGCAGATGGGGTTGACCCCGAAATCTTTGTTTGTTTCTGAGAGTCGAAGCTCTGTGGAAAAGGAGGCCTTGCTCAAACCAGCAATGGGATCGTAGAGGTTTCCCAAAAGAAGACGGCTCCGTTCGTCCGTTCTCAGGGAGTCGACAGGAACCATCTCAATGGAGAAACCCAAGGTGTCGGTTCTCAGGTCCAAAAGCTCACCTTCTGGCTGCAAGCCAAGACCAAGATCACTGTCCGGCTTTCGACAGCCAGACTGCAGAGAAATCAGGAGAATTGAGAAGAAAAAGACACGGAACAAACGCATGCGTGTGGCGAGATGAAGACGCAAGGTCGTACAGAATGGCCGTCAAGGAACCCATGACACGAACGAGTTCGTACCAAAAGCTGTGAAAGGGATTGACGAAGCGAGAGTGTTAGTCCTCAACGGCCAGCTCCTTTCCCTCCAGTATGGTGTCATAGAAGTTGGCGACCTCGGCTGAACCGAGCTCAGATTCCATGTAACCCATTTTTGGACAAGACAAGGCTTCAAAGGCAGTTTGGGTGTCTTCTGACAGCACTTCGCATCCAGAAATGACGGCATCAGAGTACTCCATGGCCAACTGGTTCAAAGCGTCAAAAGTTGGAATTTTGATGTTTTTCAGGCTTGGGGATTGGATGCCGTCAAATTCGATTTTTTCGGAAAGGCTACCGTTCAATGTTCCTTTGAAACCTTCGTCATATAGGGTGGTCACGACCTTGGTGTTCTCAAAGTGCGCGTCTTCCTTGAATTGTTCCTTCAGGTAGAGTGGAACCAGGGAGGCCATCCAGCCGTGGCAATGGATGATGTCGGGAGCCCAGCTCAACTTGCGAACCGTTTCCAGGACGCCACGGGCAAAGAAAATGGCCCTTTCGTCGTTGTCGGGCACCAGTTTTTCTTTGGCATCAAACCAAGTCACTTTCTTCTTGAAATAGTGCTCGTTGTCGATGAAGTAAACTTGCATCCGGGCCGTTGGGATGGACGCCACTTTGATGATCAACGGGTGATCTGTGTCGTTGATATTGAGGTTCATTCCACTCAGGCGAATGACCTCGTGCAATTGGTGGCGGCGCTCATTGATGACGCCAAACCGCGGCATGAAAACACGGATTTCTCGACCGCGTTCGTGGATGCCTTGTGGGATTTGACGTGCCCGCTTGCTGATGGGGCTTTCCGGAAGAAAAGGCTGGATTGCTTGACTGACGTAGAGGATGCGGGTCTTGCTCATGAATTTTCCGGGATAACAGGCTTGGAATCAAATATACCTTGAAAAGACCGTTAATTCAAGCGATTCCGCTACTTTGGACCCCCTAAATTCATAAGTGTTGACACACGTTAACTCCTACATCGAAGGGCCTTGTGGTGGTGGCAATTGCAGAGCATGATGGAAAATTCACGAATGTTAGAGTCCGGGTCGTTTTCAAGTTTTGCGGCTTGGCGACAAGACAGGCGAGAAAGGGGCGCGGTCCGGCCCGTCGCTTTTGTTCCGACTATGGGGGCATTGCATCAAGGTCATGCCTCCTTGATTCGGCGCGCCAAATTGACCGAAGGACCTGACTTGGAGGTGGTCGTCAGTGTTTACGTGAATCCCACGCAGTTCAACGACTCTCACGACTTTGATGCTTATCCCTCGTCACATGAACGTGACTTGGAAGTGGCACTTGAGGCGGGAGCAGATGCGGTTGTTTTTCCGCGTGCGGACGAGCTTTATCCAGAGGGTGTTCCACAGCGTGCAGACAGGGTGAATTTTGGTGAGTTGACATCGCTGTGGGAAGGGGCGCACCGTCCCGGTCATTTTGACGGAGTCGTGGCGGTTGTGCGGTCGCTGTTTCATCAGGTGCAGCCGAAATGGGCGTTGTTCGGGGAAAAGGACTGGCAGCAGTTGGCCGTCATTCAGCGCTTGGCAGAATTGGAGTTCCCCAAATTGAATGTTGTTCCTGTGGCCACAATGCGAGAAGAAAATGGCTTGGCCATGAGCTCAAGGAATGCGCGTTTGAGCCACAAAGACCGGAGTCAAGCAGGGAAATTGCATTCCACGATGTTGAGCGTGGTGAGGTCCACTGAGGTTTTGAATGCTGTCGCTGCCGCCAAATTGAAGTTAGAGAAGTGTGGTTTTGAATTGGAGTATTTGGCCCTTGTAGACGGAATTTCGATGCAACCCTCCCTTCGGCCCAAAGCATCGAATCGCCTGATTGTGGCGGCCAATTTTGGAGGGGTTCGTCTCATTGACAACGTGTCCTTGGGTGACAGTTGACCTTGGTTGGGGTTGGATGTTTGTTTTCCCCGAACTTCGCTTGAAATTCCATCGGATGACTCCTGGACCATATCAAATCATTTTAGTCCTTCTCGTTGTGCTCTTGTTGTTTGGAGGCCGCAAAATTCCCGAGCTCATGAAGGGCCTTGGACGGGGAGTGAAGGAATTCAAAGACGCCACCCAAGACGACGGAAAGTCTGGCGATGAAGGTGACAAAGCCTAACCTGCCTGCTCTTTTCGTTGGAGTCTGGGTTTTCACCTTGATTTCGGGGCAAGTTGTTGCCCAAACCCATGAGGCCAACTTCTTGACCCCTGATGTGTCGGACTCTGCCACCGTGCGGGTTGAGGAGGACGCTTTGGGGAATGCAGATTCTCTTTGGTGGGCATGGTGCGCCGAAGCGCATTGCATGAGCACGGACAGCGCGGTTTGGTTTGCGGGCATGTCCAGTCAAGAGCGGGGCCGCAACTTGGATACGGCCAACATCGTTTTGGCTTTGTCTGATTTGGACCGAAGGACTCCGTTGGACTTGTACCCCCGAGCCGATGTGCTCAATCGGGTCGCGTTTATGTTGAAGCACCGCCCTCGTTTCTTGGCCAAGATGATGGGCCGATCACCTCAGTATTTTCCTCTGTTCGAAGCCGCGTTAGACCGCCACAACCTTCCCCTTGAACTCAAGTATTTGCCTGTGCTGGAAAGCGGGTTGAATCCTTTGGCTCGAAGTGGTGCAGGGGCAACGGGACTGTGGCAATTCATGTACAATACGGGCCGTCATCAAGGGTTAGAGATCAACAGCTGGGTGGATGAGCGACGAGACCCCATTGCAGCGACAGAGGCGGCGTGTCGGTTTTTGTCCCGCTTGAATAAGATGTATGATGGAGATTGGCACTTGGCGCTTGCCGCATACAATGCGGGCCCAGGAAATGTCAACAAGGCCATTCGCCGCGCCGGATCTCGTGACTTCTGGAAGGTCAAGCGCTTTTTGCCGCGTGAAACCGCCAAGTATGTGCCGTCGTTGATTGCCTTGGTTTACTTGTTTTCTCATCCCGTAGAGGCTGGAATTGTTCCCAGTGAAGAGGTGCGCCCAGCTTCCACATTGGACACCATAATGGTGCAGCGCAATGTGCGTTTTGATCAAGTTGCAATGGCCACAGGCCGCCCAGTGTCTGAGATTGCGCAATTGAACCCGCAGTATCGAAAAGAAGTGATTCCTGGAGCCGTAGGCGGGGGTTGGCCCTTGGTTTTGCCACAGGAAGTGATTGGCTTGCTCATTGACTCACTGCCTTCTGTATTGGACTGGGAACCCCAAAGGACGCCAGATGTGTCCTTCGAGCCAGAAGTGGTGGTGTACCGTGTCCGCGATGGAGACGTGCTGGGCACCATTGCCAACCGTCACCGCGTCAGTGTAAGGGAGTTGAAACAATGGAATGGCTTGCGCGGCGATGTGATTCGCGTAGGTCAAAAACTGTATATCCATGCGGACCCTCGGTAAACCAGTCAAGTCTCGTTTGATTTTGGTCGCTTTGTCTGCGGCCCTGATGTTGTTCGTTGGGTGCATTGGCAGCGGAGAAGAAGCGACGTCTGCGCAAGGACGTTCGGCTTTGCTCCCAGGAAAAGTGGGTCCGAGTGGGGAAATTGTGATGGTGGTTTCCGAGTCAGACTGGAACCAAGGAATTGGTGCTGCAGTGGACAGTGTCTTTCGGGCACCTGTCCGGGTGCTCCCTCAGTATGAGCCGCGTTTTGATGTGATCCGACTGGACCCCGATGAATTCGATCGGTTTTGGAAGCCCCACCGCAACTTGTTTGTGTTCGACATTGCCGACAGGGTAGACACTCAAACGCCAGACATGCGCGTGGCACGGGCTCAGTATGCCAAAGGACAGATTTACGCCGAGATCAAGGCAAGAAGTGCCCGCGACGCAGCACAGATGCTGTTGCAGCCTCACAGGGGCGAAATGTTGGCGGACCTTCTTGAGCAAGAAGAGGCCAAGCGTTATGCAGAGGTGTTGGGCTTAAATCGCAATGTGGCTTTGGAGCAGGAGGTCCAACGGGATCATGGGCTCACGTCGGTGTTACCGAAAGATGCACGCCTGCTGACTTCAAGTGGAGGCTTTGCTTGGATTGAGCGGTCCCTTACGCGCATGAAAGGAGGGCGAAACCATGATGTTCAAATGGGCATTGTGTTGCACCGCACCCCTTATTCTGGACCGCAGGATTTTTCCATGGACCGCATGTTGCATCGCAGGGATTCGTTGCTTGAAAACCGGTTGGCTGGGCCTACGCCAGGCAGCTACATGACCACAGAGTACCGTCTTCTTCCGCGCTATGAAGAGGTGTCCTTTCGCAACGAGTTCGCTGCGAAAATGAGGGGCCTTTGGAAGATGGAGGGTGATTTTATGGGGGGACCTTGGACTTCGATTGCTTGGGTGGATGAAGCCCGGGGACAACTCGTCACTGTCGACGGTTACGTTTATGCCCCTTATTTCGGAAAGAGAGAATACCTCCGGGAGATTGAGTCGATTGTCTTTTCTTTTGCCCCTGACTCCGGAGTGTTGAATACCGAAGAAACAGAACCATGAAATACACCATTCATTACACGTTGCGCGCCGACGGACCCGAAGGAGAAGTCATTGAAGCGACCGTTCCAGAGGAGCCGTTCAATTTTGAAGCGGGCGGGGAGGACATTCTTGAGGATTTGGAGGCGGCAGTGCTTCAGGCGAAAGTCGGTGAAAGCTTTGAACTCACGATTCCATCGGACCGCGCTTACGGCCCAGAAATGGAAGGTGCTTTTGCCGTTTTACCGAAAACGCAATTCGTCGACGAAGAGGGATTGGACGACACGGTGATGGAAGAGGGCGAAGTGGTGGTCATGCGCGACGACACTGGAGAGGAGCTCCATGGTGTGGTCATGGGGGTCACAGAGGAGGAAGTGGAAGTGGACTTCAACCATCCTTTGGCTGGCATCGATCTTCATTTTTCGGTGCAATTGATGTCCGTGGAAAACGACGAGCGCTAATCGCTCAAGCATCATGAGTTCCAAGACGTCTCCCCGGGGCAAAGCCCATGGCTTTTCGGCATTGTCCACTTCTTTTGGAGTGGCTCTAACGCTGGGGCTTTTGGGGGCGTTGGTGGCCATGGCTTTGATCATCAGAGACCTTCGTTCTGACTGGATGTCTGCCGTTTCGGTAGAAGTGGTTCTGGAAAGGGGGTGGGATGGAGATGTTCAAAAAATGGAGGCAGAATGGACCGCGTTGTCCCAAGTGACCCAAGCTCAATTTTTCAGTGCGGATTCTGCCTCTGCTGAGTTGGAGAGGGAGTTGGGAGAGCCGTTTATGGATTTTCTCGGGGCGGCACCTTTGCCCGCCGTGCTGGAATTGAAATTGGATGCGGATTGGCTAAGCTCTACTGGCGTTGCTGGCCTTTCTGAATTGGCACTGGGTTGGGAGTCCCTTCCTGATGTAGCCAGGGTGGACTTCCCAAAGCGCGTTTTGGAACGGTTGGAATCTGGTTTTTCAAACTGGACTTTACCCTTGTCCGTGGTGGTTTTTTTGCTGGTGGCTTTGGTTGTGGCTCAAATCTTGAATGTGGTTCGACTCAGTGTTTTTGGCCGTCGGTATTTGATCCGGAGCATGGAACTCGTGGGGGCTCCACCAAACCGGATTCGCCGGCCATTCATTGGTGAAGCCATGGGGTACGGAGCGGTAGGCGCTTTTCTCGCCTATGCGATTTTGGTGGCCTTATTGGCCTGGCTCAAACCCTTTCTTTCGGTGTTGTCCTCTTGGGGCATGTCGGAGTTGGCTTTGGTTCTGGGGGCGCAGCTTTTGATGGGCCTGTTGATTACGGGTTTGAGTGCACGTTGGGCAGTGGGTCGCTACTTGGGAGCGAGCCTTGATAAACTCCTGTGAGCCGCAAGGGTCAAGTAGCGCTTATTTTCGCAGGCATGAGCATCAAATCTTCCCACCAAGAAGGCCGAAACGCATTTCCCTTTGAACGCAAGAACTACATGTTCTTCCTGGTGGGCCTTGGCCTTCTGGCTTTGGGGTATGTCCTCATGAGTGGAG
>Ga0209092_10000513_pt1 | contig 38296 bp, 39 predicted proteins | sample FraStrMetagenome_FD_187446 | JGI IMG/M metagenome (GOLD analysis project Ga0209092, IMG submission 187446) | Marine eukaryotic phytoplankton communities from Arctic Ocean - Fram Strait ARC3M Metagenome (SPAdes) (version 2) | ecosystem: Environmental > Aquatic > Marine > Oceanic | place: Fram...
TACAACATAATTATATGTGTATACGGTTGCTGATGTTTTTGACATGTTGGTTGCGCTTACATTTGCGATTCCAGAACCAGCGATAGCAATCTGTGGAACAGGAGAATCTATCATAGCTTCATTAAAGGTGGCTGTAATGATAACAGTTTCACCATTTTTATAAGGTCCAACGCTATTGTATGTAATAGCTGCGGTAGGCGTGGTATTATCCACTGTAAAAGAAGCTCCGCTCGTGGGAGTTGTTACAATAGCGTTTCCAGCAAGATCTGTTCCAGTGGCTAAAGTGATAGTTCCTGATCCGTCTCCGCTGGGTACAACATAATTATATGTGTATACGGTTGCTGATGTTTTTGACATGTTGGTTGCGCTTACATTTGCGATTCCAGAACCAGCGATAGCAATCTGTGGAACAGGAGAATCTATCATAGCTTCATTAAACGTGGCGGTAATGATAACAGTTTCACCATTTTTATAAGGTCCAACGCTATTGTATGTAATAGCTGCGGTAGGCATGGTGTTATCCACTGTAAAAGAAGCTCCGCTCGTGGGAGTTGTTACAATAGCGTTTCCAGCAGGATCTGTTCCAGTGGATAAAGTGATCGTTCCTGATCCGTCTCCGCTGGGCACAACATAATTATATGTGTATACGGTTGCGGATGTTTTTGACATGTTGGTTGCACTGACATTTGCAATTCCAGAACCAGCGATAGCAATCTGTGGAATAGGAGAATCTATCATAGCTTCATTAAAGGTTGCGGTAATGATAACAGTTTCACCATTTTTATAAGGTCCAACGCTATTGTATGTAATAGCTGCGGTAGGCGTGGTATTATCTACTGAAAAAGAAGCTCCACTCGTGGGAGTTGTTACGATAGCGTTTCCAGCAGGATCTGTTCCAGTGGATAAAGTGATAGTTCCTGAGCCGTCTCCGCTGGGTACAACATAATTATATGTGTATACGGTTGTGGATGTTTTTGACATGTTGGTTGCACCGACATTTGCAATTCCAGAACCAGCGATAGCAATCTGTGGAACAGGAGAATCTATCATAGCTTCATTAAAGGTTGCGGTAATGATAACAGTTTCACCATTTTTATAAGGTCCAACGCTATTGTATGTAATAGCTGCGGTAGGTGCGTTAATATCGCTACCAATGATAGTAGAATTGAATGTTACATCAGAACCTAATGTTAATACCGCATTGTTTGAAGCACTGTCTTTTATTGTTCCAGTACCTGTAAGTGTTGGTTGTGTAGAGTTTAATATTTTAAAAGGGTCTATATTTTCACCAGCACTAATAGTCTTAGTGAAATATAATACATTAGTACCATCACCTGAGGCATATGAAAATAATTTAGTTGTCCCATCAATATTGGTTAGAACATTTAAAACTGGTGTATTAGTAATATTAACTGGTTCAGAGAAAACAGCACCAACAGTAATGATATCAGATGTATCGTATGAACTGTCAATATTATAAATACGTACATGACCACTCTTGGTACCATTAGCACCGTTAAACCATGCTCCAATAGCAACCGTTCGACCATCCGCACTTAAAGATACAGATTTTCCAGACTCGTCCCCAGCGTCTTCACCGTCAATATCTGAACCTAATTTGGACCAATTATTACTAACAAAATGATAAATACGTACATGGCCACTATTATCACCATTGTCATCACTACCGTACGCTCCAATAGCAACGGTTTGCCCATCTGCGCTTAAAGACACTGAGGTTCCAGAATAGTCACTATAGGATTCGCCGTCAATATCCGAACCCATACGGTTCCATCCGACTGGACCAAAAGTACTGGATGATTGATCTGTTATGGCGTTAGTTTTAGTTGCGTCATATTGATAAATACGTACATGACCACTCCATGAGCCATTAATACCTTGGTTATCGGTTGCTCCAATAGCAACGGTTCGACCATCAGCACTTAAAGAGACTGACCCACCAGAATTATCATTAGCAGTTTCACCGTCAATATCTGAACCCAGTCGGTTCCATCCGATCGGACCGAAATTAGCGAGAGCCTGATTTAGTTGAGCGGCAGTTTTGCTTACATCATATTGATAAATGCGTACATGTCCACGATTATCGTCAGATGCGTTTCCGGCATCGTTATATCTTGCTCCAATAGCAACGGTTCTACCATCAGCACTTAACGACACCGAATAACCAGAATAATCACTTACGGTTTCGCCGTCAATATCTGAACCCAGTCGGTTCCATCCGATCGGACCGAAATTAGCAAGAGCTTGATTTGTTTGAGCAGACACTTTAGTTACGTTATATTGATAAATACGTACATGGCCAGTATAATTACCGTTATCATTGTTATTCATTGCTCCGATAGCAACGGTTCGTCCATCAGCACTTAAAGACACTGACCACCCAGACTCGTTATTAGAGGTTTCGCCGTCAATATCAGAACCTAACTGTGACCAAGAACTTCCATTATACGAAAAAATACGCACATGACCACGATTACTATCATTATATCTTGCTCCGATAGCGACAGTTAGACCATCCGTACTTAAAGACACTGAAATGCCAAAATTATCACCAGCGTCTGTGCTATCAATATCTGATCCCAGTCGGTTCCATCCGACCGGACCGAAATTAGCGAGAGCTTGATTTAGTTGAGCGACAGTTTTAGTTGCGTCATATTGATAAATGCGCACATGTCCACTATTATCACCATTACCATCGTTATATGGTGCTCCAATAGCAACTGTTCTACCATCAGCACTTAACGACACTGACCAACCAGATTGGTCTTCAGCGTCTTCGCCGTCAATATCTTGTCCTAACTTTACCCAAGCGCTATATGGTATAGATGAATCCAGTTGTGAAAACATATGAGAAATCGTAGGCGAAATACCATCATTAATTATGGTAGAATGAAATGTTATATCAGAACTTAGGGTTAATACAGCATCGTTTAAAGCACTGTCTTTTATTGTTCCAGTACCTGTAAGTGTTGGTTGTGTAGAGTTTAATATTTTAAGAGGGTCTATATTTTCTCCAGCACTAATAGTCTTAGTGAAATATAATACATTCGTACCATGACCTGAGGCATATGAAAATAATTTGGTGGTTCCATCAAGGTTGGTCAGTACATTTAAAACAGGCGTATTAGTAATATTAACTGGTTCAGAGAAAACAGCACCAACAGTAATTGTAGAAGATGTATTGTATGAACTGTCAATGTTATAAATACGTACATGTCCACTATCAGCACCATTACCATTGTTATATAATGCTCCAATAGCAACGGTTCTACCATCCGCACTTAAAGACACCGAATAACCAGACTCGTCACCAGCGGCTTCGCCGACAATATCCGAACCTAACTGTGTCCAAGAACCAGAACTATACGAAAAAATATGCACATTACCATTTATTGCTCCAATAGCAACGGTTCTACCATCCGCACTTAAAGACACAGACCAACCAGACTTCTCCGCATAGAATTCTCCACCAATATCTGAACCTAACTGTGTCCAAGAACCAGAACTATACGAAAAAATACGCACCTGACCTGCTCCGGTACGATTATCAAAAGGAAGACTTGGACCGTTTAAGTATGCTCCAATCGCAACGGTTCGACCATCTGCGCTTAAAGACACCGAATGACCAGATAAGTCACCAGCGACATCGCCGTCAATATCTGAGCCCAGACGGTTCCATCCGACCGGGCCGAAATTAGCAAGAGCTTGATTTGTTTGCGCAGAATTTTTGGTTGCGTCATATTGATAAATACGCACATGGCCACGATTGTCTGAGGAAGTACCGGAAGTTCCATCATTAGCGCTTGCTCCAATAGCGACAATTCGCCCATCTGCGCTTAAAGATACTGAATAACCAGATTCGTCGGAAATGGCTTCGCCGTCAATATCTTCCCCTAACTGTATCCACTCACTACCATTATATGAAAAAATACGTGTATGTCCACGATTATCTGTACTAAGGTTTCCAGCATCGTTATATCTTGACCCAATAGCAACAGTTAGACCATCTGCGCTTAAAGACGTTGAAAAACCAGACCAATCACCGTCGGTTTCTCCCTCAATATTTGAACCTAATTGTGACCAAACGGAACCATTATAAGAATAAATACGTACATTACCGCTATTACTGCCAGGTACATCGTTATGAATTGCTCCAATAGCAACGGTTTGACCATTTGCGCTTAAAGAAACTGACCATCCCGATAGGTCATCGGAGGTTTGTCCGTCAATGTCCGAACCCAGTCGGTTCCATCCGACCGGACCGAAATTAGCAAGAGCTGGATTTGTTTGTGCAGAATGTTTGGTTGCGTCATATTGATAAATACGTACATGACCACGATTGTCTGCCGCAGTACCGGTAGTTCCATCGTTATATGCTGCTCCAATCGCGACGATTTGACCATCCGCACTTAAAGACACTGAATGACCAGACTCGTCACCAGCGGCTTCGCCGTCAATGTCTTGTCCTAACTTTGCCCAAGCGCTATATGGTATAGATGAATCCAGTTGTGAAAACATATGTGAAATAGTCGGACTACTCATCTATTTTTATATATTAACTAAATATAATTAGTAGATATACGTTATTTACTAATTATTTATTTCCAATTAGATATATTCCTAATAAAGTGCTAATTATACCAATTAATTGTGATATATTTATTTTTTCATTAAAAATCATATATCCTACGCCAAATAGAATTATTGTTTCAAATCCTGCCATGAATGTTCTAATAATACCTAATTTTGTTTTCATAGAAATACTATAAATCCAAAAAATCAAACCTATAAAAAAAAATAGGCCTGCTATAAATGCACTATAATGCTGATTGTCTAATTTTGTTATGACATTATCTGAATAAATAATAAATCCAATAATTGTCATTATTGTAATTGCTAATGTGAAATATAGTAGTGTTCGAATATAATCGTTACTATCATTAAAGGATTTTTTCAGTAAAATCTGACTTGCAACAAAAAAAGCGGTTCCGATACAGATACTATATTTCCAGTTAATTTTCATAAACTATATAGAATACAGTTTTATTTTATTGTAATTATTATTTCAAAATATAACTATTTGTAAATAATAAGTTAAAATTCGGGCGCGTGTTTTTTAAACAAACAGCCATTAGATGTAAGTCCATCAAATAAGTTCATATCGAAAGGGTTTTGATTAGAACAATCATTCATCCATACTTTAATAATACAGAAATTTTTTTTTGGTGATATGGTAATACCATTTACTTTTAAATTTTTATCTCCTTTAAATAGAGTTTCCCCAATCATTGTATATGTGAGTCTTTCCCATACAGACGCCACGATTGTGTTTGTAACTTTGAATGAAAAGCAACCACCCTTACGGTTGTCATTGTCCTCCCACATAGGTTTGATGTCATTGCGCATAATGAAAAGCATACAGTTTTGTACAGTTTTTTCCGGAATGGTTTTAATCACACTAATAGTTTGTTCTACTGAGTCAATTTCAGTAATTTTTTGGTAACTTTTAAGTGTCCAGTCCGTATCATGAGGTAGATGCGAATACAATGTCCATTTGGTGTTAAGTCTATGAAGTTGTTCTTGCTGGGAGTTCGACATGTTGGTGGAAACTTTCATAATAGTTATAATGTATCAATTTTTTTTAAATCGTTTTGATAATATATTTGTTTTCATCAAGAATAACATATTGATCTGAATTAATTTCGACGCTATTAATATTGTGATCGATGAATTGTATATAATATGTGTCCAGATTAATGTTATAATTACAATCACTTACATAGTCAGTGACCCATTTTTCCGTAAATAATTTATTTCCTACTACATAATCTGATTTTGTTAGTTCGATATCAATGGATTTTTTAATAGAAGAATCAAAATAGTATAATTCTGTAGAAATAAAACTGAAAGACGTTTGTTTATTTACAAATGTATGTTCATTATCATCCTCATCCTCATCTTCATCTATATTCAAGAACTTTTCAAAATATTGATGTAGAGGATACAGAAAGTTATCATATATATTACTGAAAAATATTTGAAATTTTGCTTGATATACTAAGAGATACCACATAATATTAGTGAATACAGATTTAATATTGAAATCGTCAAACTGATAATTAGACATATAGATTATTAATTATCATTTTTTTATATTCTTTTTGTTATGTTCTTAATGAACTGATTAGGGGATGTTATATTTAATTGTGGGGGTTCATTTGATTCATTGTTATGTAATCCTTCTATTTTGTAGGCTTTACTTGATTCAGGGTTAATGATAATTATTTCCTTTTCTTTGTCATTGTTATTGTTACTATCATCATCATTATTATTATTGTCTTCCTTATTATAATCATCTTCACCATTATTACTATCACTATCATTATCAGTTTCAGTTTCATCTTTATTATTTTCAGTTTCATCTTTATTATTTTCAGTCTCATTCACATCTACAGTGTAATCTCCTGATGCTGGATCTAATCCAAACACAATCATAAGTATTCCAGTAATCACTGTCATAAGAATAAATGGAATAAATACAATGATCCATGAAACAATTCCTAAACCACGTGTGCATAAAATGTTAAGCAGTAGTGTGAAAAATATCATTTGAATGAATTTAAAAAACGCCTGACTGTACAGTGATTTAAATATATCAATAATAATCTGTGTTAATGCAAATACTAAATATATAAGAGCAGGTGAACATAATTTATTAATAGTTGCCATCTATAATATTACGGGAAAAAAAATGCTTTTTTGTTTGTAATTTTACCAATTTCATCACCTACAGACAAATCCTTATTAATTTGGTAAATTACACCAGTTACTTCACCACTAACGTAAAACTGTTTATTTTCGATTTCCATTTCAAACACCTCTTCTTCTTCTTCTTCACCAGACTCCTCTTCCTCTTCCTCTTCTTCTTCCTCTTCCTCTTCTTCTTCCTCTTCTTCTTCTTCTTCCTCTTCTTCTTCTTCCTCTTCTTCTTCCTCTTCTTCACCAGACTCCTCTACCTCCTCTACCTCCTCTACCTCCTCTACCTCCTCTACCTCCTCTACCTCCTCTTCTTCTTCACCAGACTCCTCTTCCTCTTCCTCTTCCTCTTTCTCAAAGAAATCGTCTACATTCCACCCTTCTTTTCGTAAAGTATCCGCCTTATCTTGAAAACAATTTTCACATAAACACAATTTTAAATTGTTTCCATTGACTGCTATACTCAATTCAATGATATCATCAGTATTTATATTGATAGCACATGTTTCGCACTTTCTTTTACCTTCCTCTTCCTCTTCCTCTTCCTCTTCCTCTTCCTCATCACTTTCATCACAAGCATTACCACATAGATATTGTCCACTGCCTTTCATTTGAACTATATCTTCGGTTTTTCCACAAAGACTACATCCTGCTTCTTGATTATTTGGCTCTTCTTGCACGTATAAAATATCCCCACCTCCATCGTTGTTATAATACCCATCACATTGGTTACATTTTTGCCACGGATCCTCTTGATACGTCTCCTCAGTGTCTTCTTCAAAATCCCAGTCAGGTGGATATCTTTCACAATCAATATTTTCACATAATTTAACGGGTTCTTCTTGTTCATCCTCCTCCTCTTCGTCATCCGCCGTTTGAATTTCGTCATTTTTGGTTTCCATCACATTTTCTTGTCGTGTAACAACATATGATTCTTTATATGCTAATACCGGAGATGATGAATCCTGATTGTCACTATTAACGCCATGCTTATTTCGCTCCACAGACCATACAGTTTCGCCATCATCTCCATATACATGTTTATATTTTTCATTATATGATAAATCTTTCTTCTGTTCTCGTTCAGATTCTATATGATTTAACTTATTATCAATAATTTCGAGGGTAATATTATTCGAGTTTGTCAATTTGGATAGTTTCGTTTCGAGTTCTTGAATTTTACTTTTATAGGTGTCGAATTCACCTGCGATTAAAGGGTGATTAATAATAGAATTAATAAATGTTTCATATTTATTCATTTTATTATCAACTAACTGATTTAATACAGAATGAAGGCTATTTTCAATATTTGTTTCGATAAAATCTTCAAATGAGCGAAGTAGCTGTGTTTTTGTATGTATAATAAATGTATTGGCTATTTTATCAGTATTTGTCATGATTTCTTCAGTAGACATGTTCATATATATTTAACTTACATGGAATTCGTTTAATATAGTTTAAATATAGTTTATAGATACTATATATAAATGGACGTAACAGATTTAACTGAATTGGTTGATATAGTAAAACGCCAAACGGATTATAATAATAAAAAGGCAGAGGAAAAATTACTTGAATTTGATTTAAATTTAGAAAAAGTGGTGAGAGAATACATGGGAATAAAAGAAAAAAAGCAGGTAATAGATAAATCGCCTAATCAAGAACGATATAGAATGATACGAACAGCAATGGATGAAATTGTAGCAAATAAAAAAGTTTAGTTAAATATGTTTACATGATAAAATTTACTGTATCTAATTATTGGATATATTACGCGCCCACTTCATACCACTTCCGCCACGTGATCGACGCATGTCACGATGTGATTCCTCCTTCTTCTTCCTGTCATTTTGCAATACATTTTCGTTATCATCTGTTTTTTCATGAATTGATCCAGTAAACTTGCTGTATTTTCCAAACAAGTTGGGGTCCTTCTTAATGGAGCCATTGGTGATAATGTTAGACTTGAAAGTTCTTCTCATAATTTCTATGTAGTTTGATAAGATTGATATAAGTAAAAAACCTATATCAATTTTAAGTACAATTCGTCAATACCTATTATTTATTGGGAGTTATTAACGTATCTGATTGCCAAATTTTTCAGATACCACATCATTTTTGGATATAGCAACACTTTTCTTTTTAATTTTCAAAGATGTAGAGTTAGTATTACTATTCAATAGAAATAGGTCGTCATTGTCTTCGTGTAGCTCAGGTAGAATACGTGTTAATGGTTTATCAACAATAAATAGCAATCTGTCATGTTGTAATAGATTTCTATATTCGGCAATAGATAAATTACCATAAAACTTGTCCAACGTATAATGAGGATTAGGCGCCGGTTTAATATTTTTTTTGTAATCATAAATTTTAGAATAGATACTATTTAAAAGTTGATATCTTTCAAATTTACTTGAGGAGTCTATATTTTCATTCATTAAATATGCGACCGAGCATTCAGGGCTACAAAAGCATCCATATACATCATACCGTTCATTCATTTGATATTTTGGAATATAAATAGATGGATTATCAAACTCACATGTGCACCAAAAGCAAGCTGATTTTTTGTCACAAATATTATTTGTATGTAGGTTATATTGAAGTTCTTTTAGTTTATTATGTATAGATTTATTGGACATTAATTTATCATTATCGTTATCATTATCATTTAATTCAATCATATAATCACTGATAATATTAGAATCATTAGCGCTGATATTACTACATTCGACTGAAGTGTCTATAGATTGGAATGCCAGATCATTTGCTTTTGATGATAATAGATTATGAGACAATATAGTATCGTCATTAAAACTATTTTCGATATCATTTTTGGAACATTTTAGATGTAAAATAACATTAGAAATGAGCTCTTCGTTAGCCAATTCATTATTAGCGTCTTCGATAATTTTGCCACCTTTGGGTTTACGTCCTCGTTTTTTAGGAACAGTAGTGGATGGTTCGGTGTTAGTAATAATAGAATTAACAGTGCTTCCTTTTTTGCGTCCTCGTTTTTTTGGTTCAGTATTCATTGATGTAATTACAGCTGAATAATTTAAGTAGTTTTCATATATATTTTAAGTATTTAAACACAAAATATTAAATACTTAATAATGGAGAGTATACCTTGGGTAGAAAAATATAGACCAAATTCACTGAATGGTATTGTATTAGATGAGTTAAATAGGGAAATATTGGAAAATATAATTAATAAAAATCATTTCCCTAATTTATTGTTTTATGGACCACCGGGTACGGGGAAAACCACAACAATGATTAATTTAATAAATAGTTATCAGGTTAAGAATAATCAACGTAATAAGGATTTAATGGTTCATTTAAATGCGTCCGATGAACGCGGTATAGATATTATACGAAATCAGATTAACCAATTTGTGAATAGTAAATGTCTATTTAATGTCGGTACCAAGTTCATTGTATTAGATGAAGTGGATTATATGACTAAAAATGCGCAACAAGCATTAAAATACTTACTTCAGTCATATAACGATAATGTGCGTTTTTGCTTGATATGTAATTATGTGAGTAGAATAGACGAATCACTACAGAATGAATTTGTACGATTACGATTCAATAATCTACCGTCAAATAATATTATATCATTTATGAATGAAATAGTGGTTTCAGAAAAATTGTGTATTGAAGAAGATAATTTATATGCGATTCAAAAAATATATAAATCGGATATACGAAGTATGATTAATTTTATGCAGTGTCATCAAGATAATCTTAATGAATGTAAAATTATTACAGAGGAAAATTGGAATACCTTAACTAATCTAATATCATTAGGTGACGCACCTGGTTGTTTAAAGTATTTACAAGAATGTAGTTGTAATTACAATATTGAGAAGGCAAATATAATCAAAGAATATATATTCTATTTGATTACATCCAAGAAATATAGTTCAGACATTTTTCTAAAGTTCACAGGATATATATCTCATATTGACACCTGTAACTCTGATTATTTTATTAATTTTTGTGTATTAAGACTTATCCGTTTTTTTCAATAACTGATAATAATTTTTCATGCGATTTTCTAATTTGCTTACGAAAGCGTTGGGTGGTGTTATTTTGTCAGGATTAAAAAAATTTCCGTTTAAACCATATTGTTCGAATATAATATCAAATGAATTAATTTTCACTAATTTAATAGGAGTGGTTAAACTATCCTTTTCATGTTTTGGAAGTTCCATAGTTTAAATAGTTTAACATTATTTTTTTTTATTTCGGTATAAATTCGAAGTTAATATTTTGTTTTAAAATTGATTTCAATATATATAAAACAAAATGTATATAAATAAGAATGAATGAATGTGACGAAGCATGGTTAAGTTTTTGTGACAATGGCGAATTAGATTCCTTTATGGCTGTAGAAGATGTAATAACTGATAATGACACTAAAGTAGAAACGAATACTCCTAAATCGAGTGATATTTATATTTCTACAAAAACAAAAATAGCGTATTTAACCGAACATATTAATTTAAGTGAGTGCTTTTGGAAAATTGGGGTGATTCCCTATAGCACACAAGATGAAGGAGTTGTAAAAAAACAAATGAAATTTAATTTTTCAGACGAAGAAGAGGTGCTGGAGATGCAAGAGAAGCTTACAAAAGAGGATTATTATGATGATCAAATGATTACACATATTCGAAATCCGGATGGTAAGATTAAATTTAAGGATATCCGCAAGATAAGTGTAGGAATATGTAAAAAAGATATAACAAGTTATAGATGTAAACAAAAGAGTGCGTTTTATAATTGTTTTGTGCTGATTATTAGACTATGTAATGATGGTATTTACAAGGAATCTCATGTAAAAATTTTCAATACAGGAAAATTGGAGTTACCTGGTATTCAAACGGAAGAAGGATTGAATAAGTGTCTTGATAAGGTTATTGAAATTTTGAATACTCAATGTAAAATAAATATATCTCTAAAGGATTGTCCATGTGAAACAGTACTAATCAATTCAAATTTTAATTGCGGATATTTCATTGATCGGGATAAATTATGTGATATATTGAAATACAAATACAATTTTCATACATCATATGATCCGTGTTCATATCCAGGCATAATGAGTAAATTTTACTACAATCATGAAAAGAAAACTCAGGATGGTATAAAAGATGTATTGTCTACAGATAATGTAGAAATGTCGTTTATGATATTTCGCACAGGCAGTGTTTTAATTGTAGGAAAGTGTACTGAAGATATTCTGAAGATAATTTACGAATTTTTGACGGATATTTTATATAAAGAATATAATAATGTATATCAAAATATGCCAGCTATAGTAACGAAGGATACCGCAAAAAAAAAAAGGAAGCGTTTAATTAGTATTCGGTTTAATTAATCCAATAAGGTTGTAATATATTTCTGTATATTTTCAATATTATCATATTCAATCGCGATTTTTTTTGTTTTTATAATTTCATATGGAATATTGTTTTTAGTTATTTTCTTAGCGAAATATGATATGGTTTGTATATACGTATTTGAATCAGTGATATATGGCGATACGGAATCATTAAATAACTTGACAGAATCGACAATACCATTTACTTCAATATTATTTATACAAGATATTTTTGATAATATTTTAACAACAGACTCTGAATAGTCAACAAATAAATTGTTTCTCTCTGGTGAATTGACGGCAATACATTTGTCGAATGATGAATATAACAATGAATTGGTAAGTTCTATCATACTATTAATGGTATCAAATTTGGTTTTCTCTTCATTATCTGGGTTTTGAAATGTTCGTTTAAAACTATCATTTATTTCGAATATTGTTTTTTTGTATACGAATAAGATAGCATCTTTTGACGTTAGACGCAGAAAAACATGGTTATCATCTCCTACTTGTCCAATAAACTCTACATAATAGTAAAATGCCTTTGAACAATGATAATGTACCAGCTCGAGATTTTTTGTATATAAAAGAAGCATCAAAAACACATATTGTATAGTCTCCAGTCCTTTATTTATTATATATTTGAAGTAATTATGTTTTTGAATATGTATATTGGAAATGGCAAACATGATATATTCGTGTATAATATCTAAATATTTATTCATAACATTTTCATTTGTTTCCATTAAACTTTGTTTGTAGTTATCGATAGAATTAATAGATTTATTCATATTATATAATTTAATAATATAAAAAACTTTCAAAAATAAACGATGAAGTAATAAATTAATTAATAATAAGTATTTAAAGATAAACGAAATATTACATATAAATGTCAGCGTCAACAACTGGAAGTTCAAGTCAATCCGCGAGCAATTATAGACTACCCTGTAATTCCGCTTTACAGCACGCAAGTAAAATTGCTATTGTAGAAGATAAGCCTATCATGTTAGATTATTGGACACTTAGTCAAGAAGGTAAAATTATTATTGGAATGAAAGAAGATGGCGAAAAATTAATCGTAAAAAGCGAAGATGAATACACAAGTCCTATTGTAAAAATTTACAAAGTAGAGACAGAATATTTAATTCTTACTGAGAACTCTATTTATGTTGTAGATGTAAAATGCCCTACTCGTAAAATATCTTAAATAATTAATATTATCATAATTATTAAAAAATTGATTTAATCTTTTGTTTTTTTAATAGTATAAACAATAAATCCAAAATGATAAGTCCTGTAAATGTACTAAGAAACTATATGCCGAGAGAGTTATGTGATATTATACAATCTTATATAACGAATGATGTAGCAAATCAAGCAATCAAAGAATACTATTCATATCTACTACATGAACAAGATGTATATGAAGATTTTGTGCTACATACTTATGTAGCCCCAAACTGTTATTGTCATCGCCTACGTCGAAACAAAGATTGTTCCTGGTGCTATAAGTTTGAATACACGAATGTATATAAATTAGATTCGTATGTTATGTGTATCCAGGATAATGGTCAGTATCAAAAGATAGTTTGTAGCAGATAAAAAATAAAGAGTTAATTTTAGGAAAAATATAATACCATCATTATATGTATGTATATAATATAACATATATTTGCTCTGTTGGCTCAGTGGTAGAGCATTCGCTTAGTAAGCGAAAGGTCATGAGTTCGAACCTCATACAGAGCTTTATACATATAATAAAAATATGCCGTATATTTTTATTATAAGAATTATATAAATTTAGTGTTATATCATTATATAGATATGGCCGATTATATAGCAATTAATAATATTTCTGACTTTACTAATAAATGGGGTTCGGTTAATACTATAAATCACGATAATTCTGAACAATGGTTAGCTATTTGTGAATTATTTTTTAATGCTGGAGATTATAAACAAAAATCTCAAAATAAATGGCACAATGAAATTAGAGAAAGAGCGTTATTAAACATGTATGGATACACACCTGAACAAATTGACCAATGTTGTGGACATTCTTCTACTTATGGCGATAAACTAAAGGATTTAAATACAGCATGGAGAAATATATTGATTGATACTACAAAAGATTATTGTATTAAAAATAATTTAGATGAAAGTAGTGTTCCTGAATTTAATAAGTTAGTTCAAAAAGGTGGTAATAATTTTAATTGGGATTTTGAGTTATCGAAACAAGATAATAGCCATCCAATCAAAATCGAATTTAAATATATTGATAAAGCAGGTTCAGGTATAAATCAGTTATCTCAATTTAAAGGTCAAGTAACAGAATCGGTTATCGGAAAACAAATTTTTAAAGGAGATAGTTATTGTAATTTTTTTTGGGATGAAGGACATTTCGAACAAATGTGGACCGATGTAAAATCTGCTTTAGATAGCACTAAATATGATGAATCAATTAAACCTGAAAAAAAAGACGCGTGGATTAAATCAGCAAAATGTTCTTCCGCACCACCAGCAAGCAGTACATATAAAGATTTTCACGATTTTATGAGAGTTTTAAACTCCGAAAAATCAGGAACATATAAAAGTCAAAGTGACGCTAAGAAAATTACTGTAAATAAATCATTTGCCGATTTTATAAATAAAAGGAAGGAAAATAACGAAATTAATATCGAAGTATTTGACAAAATGTTTAAAGCTCAAACAGGTAAATGCTTTTGTATATTAAACAAAAATGGAGAATTTACATATCAATATTTGCCTACTTTTACAATTGATGGAATACATACAAATAATACTCATGCATTTTTCTTATTAACAAGCATGACAGATTTCGATGTAAAAGTAGATATGTCTTGGGGAAATGGAGGCGCTGGAAATAATAATCCAAGAATGTTAATCAGTTTGTGTAACAAAGTTAGATCAGTAGGTGGAAGAATAAAAAAAAAATATAATGGAGGTAAGGGCAGCAATGAAATAAATGAAGATGATGAAGATGAAACTGAACAAGATTATTTACCTGAAGATCCAATTATGACCGAATTAAAGGCATTAAATGACATGAAAGAAAATAATAATTCAAGATACTACACCAGGTCTGGTAGAGAATCTATACAAACACAATTTTATAGACCAGGAACTACTGGTATGAATGGTGGTAAAAGAAAATCTAAAAAGTCTAAACGAAAAACAAAAAAATATAGAAAATATAAATCCAAAAAATCAAAAAAAGGACGAAAAACCAAACGAAAAACAAGGAAGTAGAAATAATATTTATAATCAGATAAATATTATTTATGTAATAGCCCTCACCGAGAATCGAACTCGGGATCTTCAGTTTACAAGACTGACGCCTTACCATTTGGCCATAAGGGCATGAGTGCTATCGCACTATATACTATATATATTAAGTCTTTAAATTCTTAAAAAATTGATTTAATTAATATATTGTTTATTTTTTTACAAATTAAAATATGAAAATGCAATTAGCTATTACAGAATTATATTGGTCCAAAATACATGGCGAACTTAATGATAATGAGAATTATATTTATTACCATTACCTTGTGACTGAAATGTTTTCAAAACGAAATATACAGTCATGTGTTTATAATTCAGATGGTACAAATAATGTAATTGAATATTACAAAGAGCAATATGATAAGTATATTAATATACAAAATGGAATATGGCCTATTATTTCTACACATCCTAACGCCCACATTTCTAATTTCGAATGTATAGTATCTGACGATAACTATATACAATTTCATATTGTTCAGCCGAAAGTATTGAACACTGGACATGTTATATGTATAATCAAAACCCATTATATACGATGGGTTCAGCGTGCGTGGCGACGTTTATGTAGTCAAAGAAAAGATATAATAAATCAACGATTACAGTCTGATAATATTATATATTATCGCAGGCATGGTATGTGGCCGGATCATTGTAAGAATATACCAGAAGTTCGCGGTATGATTTATAGAAAATAAATATAGATCTAATATATAAGGTATGGATACGTTTTCTTTTTTTATTCCGACCATAATTTCAAAATATATGTACGACAAAATGAATGAGGGTCAGAGCGAAACCTATGTTCGAGATGACTATAAATATTTTGGAACTGAACGAGGCGGAAATCTTAATTTTATCATTTCTGAAAATAAAATAACTGCTACTTCTGTTAACGATTCAGCACTGATGCCAGAAACTTCAAGTTTGAATACAGGTGATTATCCATTTACATTTCACACTCATCCTATTTTAAGTCGATGTAAAATAACGGCGTCAGGTGGAACACGTCGAAGAAAGCGAAAAGGTGGAATGAATGCTTCTACTAAAAAAATAAGTCAATCTGTTCGTTCTACCAGGACTGTAAAAAAGAAGCCTTTTACATCTACTACTTACGTATGCGGAGACTATAAAATCGACAATTATCCAAATCTTATCAGCGATGAAGATTTGGTTGGATGCGTAGAAGATAATATTGTATCAAACATAACATCCGAACGTAACATATGCGGTTCTACTCATTCGACAATAGGGTGCGGAATTAGTATATTTGATATAGTTGCTGTTCCTTATGGATTGTTCATATACAGACCATCACCAGATTTTTTATCGAAACGTAGAAACTCAATGAAAAGAGGAGAACAATTTATAAAACAACAATTTAGTATGTATAAAGATACAATATTGCCAAATTATAATTATCAGGATCGGGATAATTATAAAGACGCACAGTTGGGAAATGAATATATTCTCAAATATATTGAAAAATTGGAAGATAATGGATTTATAATAAATTTTTTTAGATGGGAAGATGCTATGGCAAATGAAATATCATTTACACTTGACACTATTACAGAAGATATGATTACAAGAATAAGTGAATGTGTCGATAGTTCTATGTGAGGATATTATTCATTCATCTAATATAGCTTCTATTTGTTTTAATTTTTCTACATCTATTTCTTCTGGGTATTTGACATGAAAAAAAATGATAAGGTTACCAACATGATTTTCTCGTGTCATGCCTAACTTGTTTATTTTTTTCTTGAATTCAGGTGAAATAATATTTCCTATTTTGTTGTGTATTTTAAATACCTTACCAGTAATGTGTGTGAATTCAAAATAAAACCCACATAATGACTCTTTCAATGTGATATGCTTATGCAATATCAAATCAGTACCGTTTCTTGTGAATTCAGTATTGTTTTCAATTTTTACATGGACTTTAATGTCTCCACATTTGTTAAATTTATTCATATGTCCTTTTTCTTTTATAGTGACTACTTCATTGTCATCAATCCCTTTTGGTATATCAATATATATGGTTTCAACCTCTCGTTCTCTAATACTGGAGTCGTGCCATATTTCACGATCAACCTCAATAGGTAGACTACATCCAGAATATGCTTGTGAAATATCAATATTGAGGGTTGTATGTATAGTATTTGGTTTTAATTGCGGTGTTTCTATATTTTCACATTCGCGATGACTGTGTTTTTGCGCGTGCGCTACACGATGACTATTATTACCAGAACCACTAATGAACATATTTTTCAACTCCTGTTCCATTTGTTCAGCAATAAAAGAATCAATACCAGGAATTTGCTGAGACATATCATTTTGTCCCATATTAAACATACTAAAAAGTGGAGGTATGGGCATTTTCGACATTGATGGCATTGTTGTAGCCATTCCGTGTGCTCCTCCTGGGATACCTTGAAAAAACATATTAAATAAATCATTAGGTACGGAGGATGTAGCTGAACCCATATTATTCATAAAATCGTATTCGCGTTTTTTGGTTTCATTTCCCAAAGTATCATATGCTTCAGATATTTTCTTAAATATCTCTTCTGATTCTCTACTGCTTCCATTTTTATCAGGATGATACTTCATAGATAATTTCCGGTATTTTTTTTTGATTTCATCAGCAGAAGAATCTTTATTAACATCTAATACTTCATAATAATTTGCGCTACTCATTATTTATACAATACTATTGTATTAGCTTAAATACTTATTTACGAATTAATATAAAATGCAAACTTCTTTTATTAAAAAATATAAACCGGCCACCTTACAAGAATTTTGTTTTGATGACAATATGCTAAATATACTCGATATTATGAAGAATTTACATAACATGAACTTATTATTTGTTGGCAATTCTGGAAATGGCAAAACAACTTTGATTAATATTTTATTGGAGAACTATTTTGGCAATATTAATAATGAAAATATATTATATATTAATAATTTGAAGGATCAAGGAATATCTTATTATAGAACAGAAGTAAAAACGTTTTGTCAAACGTCATGTAGTGTTCCAAATAAAAAGAAAATTGTGGTAATAGATGATATAGATTTTATAAATGATCAGAGTCAACAAGTATTCAGAAATTGTATTGACAAATACGGACATAATATTCAATTTCTATGTTCGTGCGTTAATACTCAAAAGGTGATTGATAGTATACAATCGAGACTGTCAATTATCAAATTATTACCAATAGTAAATAGTAAGCTTCATGAAATAATGAATTGTATTTGCGATGTTGAAAACATTATCCTGGAAGACGATGCGAAGGAATTTATTATCAGTGTATCTAATAACTCTATTCGTACACTTATTAATTATCTTGAAAAGATATCTCTATTACATGATAATAACGCGGGAATTAAAAAGATAAAGCAGATTTGTACTAATATATGTTTTGATAATTTTGAACATTATATACAATTGTGTATAAAAAATGAAACAGATAATGCGTTTGAATATATACTGAATATATATAATATGGGATTCTCAGTAGTTGATATATATGATAATTTTTTTATATTTGTAAAATCATCTGGGTTTATAAATGAAACATTAAAGTATGAGATAATTAAGCTTCTATGTAAATATATAACAATATTCCACAACATACACGAACACGAAATAGAATTACTTTTATTCACTAAAGATATAATTACTTATATTGCGTAGAGAATATATTTTAATAATAATATATATATACGGGCAGTATGAGTAATCAAATTTTAAAAGAGAAAATACCATCAAATTTATTATATAATTTGTGTGAGGATATAAGTATATTTAAAACAGAAAATTATTATGTTTTAAATAAAAGTTCTTTTAAAAAAGCCGAATATAATAAGATACTGGAAGGTTTTAGAGAGAGTATCAAACCTTATTATCATAAATCAAAAATATATTATGTTGATAGAATTTTAAATTATTCAAAATTTATTACATTGTTACGTCAAATATGTAAGTGTAATCATATTTCATATACATCAAAAATCAAATATGATAAGTCAACATACGATATATATTATTATATATATAAGTAAATTAATAGTTATTTTTCGCCTTTATAAATAATTTACCGATCGTATTGTTACAATCTGTTAAAATTTTACTTTCGTGTAAATAACAGAACCAGTTATATTTGGTGCGTTTAAGTAATTCCACATCATCTATATGTAAACCACATATAGATGGATGAAAATCATTGAAGTTTTCCTCGAATAGATGATCTATCAAAATAGATCTATTATTTTTATCTTTAATTCCAATCAGTTTCCCGTTTATAGCATTTATCCTATGAGTATTGAATGTTTCATTGTATAACCATTTTCTTGTCTCGGAGAGAAAAGTAGACTGGTCGGTATAATCCTTCGAAATAAGAATTTCAAGAAATGAACAATATTTGTTTAATATCTCATTGTTTTTACATGCTCCATAAAATGTATTATCTGGGATAAAATCTAAGTCTGTTGTATTTTTACAGATGTTTTCAAACGCAAACATTTTATCATTTTTTGAATAGTCGTTGTAAATAGATATTAGATCATTGAAACACAGGAATGATTTAGGAACAATCATACCACCATAATTGTAAATTAGTTTCGCTATTGCCAGTTCTCTAATTTTCTCCTTCATAGGACTTCCTACTTTGTTTAATTCAATTGTCCAACCGGGTATGAGATTACCAAACGAGTTGTCATCTATTAGACAGACCTTGAATGAGTTACCGCATGATTTAATAATACTTTCAATAGTTAGATATAAATAGGGTTGGTTTAAATTGTTGGTATTTCTTGAAGAAAATGATTCCCATACACGACTATTTATCTCGTATGGAATATGAATCCATAAAATAGGTTTATTACTTTTGGCAATAGATGAATCAGATAACAGATATTTTTTTATTAACTTGTATTCGCGTAAATCGTCATTATCATATTTATCGATGAATCTTCTATATAGGAATCCTGAGCCCATTAAAATAATCAGTGTGTAAATATACTCTAAACTGAACATTAATTTGATATTATAGTATAATTATATAAAATTAATTAGGATATTCCACTCAAATTATTCCAGTAAATTGAAGTGTTTTTTGAATTTCTGATGAATATCATTTGCTTCCTGTGCTTCTTGGGCAAGGTAGAATGCCCTTTCGGCTGTTTCTCGACTGGTATCATTATCTCTATTCTTTAACATATTTTTTGATTGCTCTAACGATAAAGCGTTAGTATCCTGAGTATTTCTATGAGCTTTCAATTGATCTATAGTATTAAAATCATTACTTCGTGAATCCTGTTCACTTACCATTATAAGTGGTTCATTATGTGCTTGTTTAAGGTCATCGAATTGTAACTTGCTAAATACATCTGAACTATAATTATCTGGCGCGGTTGACATTATATTAGAAAACCCGGTTCTTGTCTCTACTTCTTTAATTCCTTCATGCTTGATTAGTTGACGGTTTTCATTTTTATATTTATTTAGTAGTCGATTCTGGTCGTCTTTATTCATATTGCGCTGGTTTAAACCTGCAAGTATCTCGTTTCCATCAGACTTTAACCAATCATCATAACCGGTATCTTGATAGTCATTTTTTAATCTATTTTCTTCGAATAATTTATTAAATTTTAGATTAAATTTATCATAATCTTCGGATGAAAAGGACTTGTCTATACTATCATGTGTAATATCGTGCTGGTCTTTATATGTTTCGTAATATTTCTTCATTACATCAACGTATTCAATATTAAAATCAGTATTTTGCGTTTGTTTAAAATCATAAATGAAGAATAGACGCTTATAAGCTTTTGAAAAAAAGAAAAAATATTTTTTATCAAGATTTGACTTGTCAGGATGCGTCATTAATACCATTCGTTTAGCCTTTTTCAATTCTACTTTATCAAAATCATGTTCCACTTTGAACAAATTAAGAAGGTCGCGTAAATTGTAATTTTCAATATTTAAATCTAAATTTTCCATTTATTATAATATTATAAAATCCATTTTAAGTTTTAATTTATTGAATATAATTACTTAAAAAAGTGTGTACTTTAGTAGGGTCGCCTCCTGTAATCGTATCATCTGGTATAAATGAAGTATTGCCTTTGTTCCATACTAAAATAACTGGAATACCATTTACCATTTTTTTGCTTTTAAAATACGAATACACATCAGCATTATCGTCGACATCTACATCAAAGCATAGAATATTGTCTGGCGCGTTTTCAAATTTATCATAAACAATTTTCTTGATATTTTTACAAGGTCCACACCAGTCGGCAGTAAATTTAATAATAATGAATCCTGGATTATTGGGTAGAATATTATTCAACAAAAAATTTCTATCTTGAATCTTTGTATAAATCATATAAGAAAGTTAAGTGTATAATTCTAAATAGTTTTTAATCTAATTTTAATGTAATACAATGTTTTTAAAATATATTTCTAACAAAAATAAATATTCGCTAAAAATAATATTGTTACTCTTGAACGCTTTCGTATTTAGTATTATTTACACATTTTTAGATAGTAGCAATTTCGCAGGATTAAATCCACTACAAGACAAGATTAAAGATAATATTGTTGAAAAAGAAGTCAATAATGATGAATCATTTACAGAATCCTTTCAAGAGTCGTATAATTTCACCGAATTATTTGGAAATATAGATAAAGATAAAGCAGAACTTACTGAGGATGTAAAGAATGTCGTCAAGGATGAAGAAGATAAAATAGAAAGACCTTCACTGTTACAACGTTACTTTGATATGCTTTACTTTTCCACTCTAATTGCCTGTTTATTGGGTTCAGGAAACATTCATCCATCTACTAATATTGTAAAATTATTAGTATGCTGTCAATCCTTCATAACTCTAAGTCTAATTTTATATTAATAATAATTTTATAGTATTATATAATTATTATTTTCATATTATGATATTTTATTTTTGTATATTTGTATTTGTTTGTTTAATTCTTCCGTACATTTTGTCTTCTTACTAATTAATCCTTCTATACTCTTCACATTTGTTGATTTACCATTTTTGAATTCGTTCCATAACATTCGCTCTTGACATGAATACCACCCTTCATCTTGAATATATTTTGTATACATTGTAAACATTTGTATGAAATGATCTTCACTAATGGTCATTTTTCTATATAACGATGACGCATATCGCATACTATCTATTTGATAATATAATTTTTGCTTTAGGTTTACATTACAAATAAAGGATACGTTACAATTATCTTCAAAAATAGGTTTCAATGCTAATGTAAGCAACGTTCGTCTATATGGAATATACTGTTTTTTATCATTTGTATTTCGAATACATTCTTTCAATGCCAACATATTTAAATTAATATGGTTAGCTTGCTTTCTTAATATTGCGCTTTTGTTATCTGTAGATACTGTCTCTTGTCCTGCCATATCTACTATGATATATTTCAGTCTGTTATAATATATTGTAATTATCGCATGAGACCTTGACGAACTATTATTCATTTCAGTTTGTGCGGTATTTCGGTTTCGACTCATCATGTCTAATAGTTCATCTATATTTTGATTACTTAATTTTGTTATATTTTTTATAACGAGGTTGTTTGTTTTATAAAAAGATAATTGTGTATTTTTATTGAATAGATCATATATGCTATCATTATATATTTGAATCGCAGATATCTGTAGTCTACATTTTTTATCAACTTGTAATGTGGAATATAAATTACGTATAAGACTATTTGTAGTATACGTCTTACCTGACCCAGTATAACCAAAAGCTACCCAATAATTTACATGATATCCATTAGTATTTGAATATAGTTCGTCGAAAATATTTTCATTTGTTGATTCCGGTTTCCAAAGCTTGTTAATTGTGAATGTATTATTTTTTTTGCCATACTTTATTGAAATATCACATATATCTTCACGCTGAACAACATTGTCATACGACCCTTCTCTAATTCGACAATATACCTTTAATGGCATTAATATATATATATATGATATATTAAAAGTTAATAGATAAATAGTAGAAGAAAATAATAAATTAATTATTAACAATTGCTTCGAGTGAATCAATTGGAATATTAGGTAAATGGACATGGGCCTCCCAAAAATATCTACAATAATTCCACTTGAACTCACAATCATTTTCATACCAATTTGAATTACATATCACCTTATCATATATATTTTTTGGAAGAAGCTTATCTAAACTATTTTTTGGAAGAACGTATGCAAGTTGTGTGTAATGCGAAATTGCGTGTGGTGGTTTATTTTCGATAAACTCAATCGAAAAGGATGGAATATACAATAATAAATCTTCAAGAAGTGGCGGATAATCATAATTGTATCTCCATGACCAATCTGGACATGATGAAGTATAATATTTAAAATTCCATTCCAACGCCTCTAAGTAATTTTTACAAATATTTTTCTTGTCTTCTGTCTTTCCATCCATATCAAACAGAACCTTGTAATATTTAAATTTCCACTGTTTTTCATATGGGTCAATAAACATTTCACTTGATAAATCCTTTATAGGAATATTATTTAACTTCTCCTCTGGGGTGTCATTCGTAAATCGACGTTTTTGTAACATTTTACGCTTTTCGTATTCCTCTTGAAATAATGTTTGTTCGTTTTTTACTAAATAGGAAATAAATTTCCTAAAGTTGTTCCAGTATATTTCCTTTCCGTTCGTCAAATTCAATCCACAATTACCAATTGTCTCTTTATAAGATTCCATCAAAATATGAATACCATTTGTTCTGATATTAATATGAGGGAAATGAGGCATAAAATCATTTCCAAGCATAAAACATATGAAAATATAATCGAACAGCTTGTTTTTCTCCTGTTCCGTAGTGCAGACTGTATTATTGTTCATCGTAAGACTTATATTAGAGGATAGTTCCATAATATCCAATATATATAGCTCGTTTGGATTGAGGGACTTATCGATATGCTTTATAAACTCAGGTGTTTCGCGAAACAAATATATATTTTTACATAAATACATATGATTGATACATAACATAATAAGATCCGCATCAAGACCATAAACAATGGTTGTTTTATCTGAATACAATTCAGGACTGTCTCTTATATGTTGGAAAAGTTTATGTTCACCTTCTCCTTGATCTGTGCTGGTAGAAATTTTACATAAAGAGTTTTTTCCAAATATAGAATGTATTTTATCAGATAAATCATTCATAAACTGAGTTCCTGGAGTAATTGCACACCTATCCCATGCGGATTCTTTTTTTAATACTTGATTTGTAAACCAAGATTTATAGCGACGACTTCTTTGTTGTTCAAGTTTAGCAACTGGTGCAACTCCATCAAAAGCGATATAAATGATAGATGTAGGCGATACATCGCTAATATACTCTCTAATTTTTTCACAGACATACTCGATAATGGCTGCTTCATATTCCGTTTTTGTAGTAAACTCTATATTAAATAGGGCATCATATATAATAGAGTTACAGTCAAGTAATAGATTATCTACGGATCCGTGTATAGTTTGTAATTTCTTTATAATAGTCGGGTGATTTTTTACGATATATGAAAAGTACGCTGGGATACCCATTATTATAGATAATATTACATGATATGTTTAAGATATTTTGCATAATGTTTAATGAAATATGAATAATAGTATTATTTTTACTGTTAATAATAAAATATCGGTATATTAATATGAAATCTAACAACGAAATCATTTTAATTAATGACCACAAACAAAAAGGTGGGGTTAGTAATCCAAAGGATATATCATCATTTATCGTGTCTAAAATATCAACCTTTCAGGAGATTATCAAGAAAACATGCTTAGCTGTACAGAAATACAAATCTTTAGACATTTTGGGTCCAAATGAAATAAATATGTGTATGTCTTCATTAGAATTATTATTTTCGCAATTAGACAGAATGCTTCACGATATTAAACATAATCCTTCAACTAATTTGGATTTGTGTGTATCGAAGTTACAGGAGATAAATAATGATTTGTCATCATTATTAAAATCATTTGGAACATATAGCATAGATGATCTTATCACGATATGTTTCGGTGGGGATTTTCTAAATACAATTATAACGGACGAAAATAGAGATAGATACGAAGTGATTAAAAAATATGTACATCCTATCGGTTATAAAGTAATGGCATACAAAGAAAAACGTAAGAAAAAGGAGATCGCTAAGAATAAAATAGTAGAGGATTTTACAATCGTAGAATCAGCGGAAAATTTCGATTGTTTTGACTTATCAAGAACAAGTAAATCATTCCAGACTAAAGTATACGGTGTTAAACTTGCCATACAACATGAACCTCTCAAGAAATCACTAATTATATGTGGAATTGTAGATGATATTAATATCGAATGTATGAATTACAGCTTTATTCAGAAGAAACTATTAACAATCGACGGAGAGAAACCCAACGACCCCGACTTCAATGACGATATATTCGCTCGGTTTGTTTCCAGTCTAACTACTAAAGAATTACTTATATATTCTAATGCTGAATTGTATAATAAATATATTGGTATGATAAATAGCGTATGCTTAATGAAGCAAAAGCAGATTTCTATATTAGTGAAGGAATTTATAACAGACGATTTATATAATCAGCGAAATATAATTATAAAGTTTTTATTACATAATAATGACGTAGAATTACAGTATTTGGCATACTTGTTATACGACTTATTATCGAATGATAACAATGGAGCTATTGATACTATTGAACAAACACAGTTATTTGATAGTTTACCATGGTCTGTTAAAAAATATTTCAAAGACGCAATGAAAAATACAATTAAATATACTAATGAAATTGGAGAATTAGATCACAATAAAATCCCTTTGGAACAACAAATTTGCTTGATGAAAGTAGATGATACCGTTAAAGAAAAGGCGTTTATGAAATTAAAAGAAGTAAAGGCAAAATCAGAAGACTCTGGAAATAAACCACGACAATTTTTAGAAGGACTATTGAAAATTCCCTTTAATGTATACCGTGAAGAAAAGATGATGACTATAATACCATCTGTTAAAAATGAATATTTTTCTGTATTAGAATTATTCAAGAAGAATGGTGTAGAGTTTGATTTCGATTCAAAAAATAAAACAACCGGTCCTGATATATTCTCGAAGATAGATTTATTCCATCAAAAAATGAACGAATTAGTATTAACATGCGAGAGTCAAATAGTCGAAAATGTCGGGACTCTTAAGAGAAAGGAATTATTAGAATTAATTTCTATTATTAATAAAATTATTAAACTAAACAAATGCGGTTCTAAAATTAATACTACTGCTATGAAAATAGAAGAAATGAAAAAATCTATTATTGTCGCTATAGTCGGTTTTAAACATAATGTTGATTTTTTGTCACAACTTCAATGTAATGTTGATTTATCAAATATTAAAAAGATAAATACAACAATACAAAATATGAAAGATGTGAAACATAACATAAATTCTGGTATCGTAAAATCAAGAGAAATTTTAGATGATGCTGTATATGGTCACAGTAAAGCTAAAAGACAAGTGGAACGTATCATTGGACAATGGATAAATGGTGAAAATACCGGGTATTGTTTTGGATTTGAAGGACCTCCTGGCGTCGGTAAAACATCGCTTGCTAAAAATGGTATCGCCCATTGCTTAACAGATGAAGATGGCACCCCTCGCCCTTTCTCATTTATCGCAATTGGTGGTTCCAGTAACGGAAGCACATTAGAAGGACATAATTATACATATGTCGGTTCTACATGGGGACGTATTGTAGATATACTAATTGAAAAGAAATGTATGAATCCCATTATATTTATTGATGAATTAGATAAGATTAGTATGACCGAACACGGAAAGGAAATTATTGGAGTATTAACTCATTTAACCGACCCTACACAAAACGATGCTTTCCAGGATAAATATTTCAGTGGCATTGACATTGATTTATCAAAAGCTCTATTTATTTTCTCCTATAATGATCCCGGACTCATTGACAAAATTTTGCTGGATAGAATTCATCGCGTTAAATTTGATCACCTTACTGTTGTGGATAAATTAGTTATTACACACAAACATATTATCCCCGAAATTTGTAAAAAGATGGGACTTGATGGAAATATTAAAATCGACGATGAAGTCGTGAAATATATTATTAAAGAGTACACGTATGAGCCTGGTGTACGAAAGTTAAAGGAACTGTTATTCGAAATTGTAGGAGAAATCAATTTAGATTTACTTGCTAATGCCAATAATATTGAATTACCTATCCATATTACTAAGGAGCAAATCAAAGCAAGATTCTTGAAAGAACGACACGCACTCAAGCCTAAAAAAATACACAAGCAATCGCAAATTGGTATTATAAATGGGTTATGGGCAAATGCTTTAGGTAAAGGTGGCATTATTCCAATTGAATCACATTTTTTCCCATCCGGAACAATGTTGGATTTCAAATTAACAGGAATGCAGGGTGATGTAATGAAAGAAAGTATGAATGTAGCACGAACACTCGCATGGAATCTTACTGATGACAAGATTAAAAAGGAAATGGTTGCTTCATTTGATTCCACTAAGAGTCAAGGTATACATATTCATTGTCCAGAAGGCGCAACACCTAAAGACGGACCTTCAGCCGGTACAGCCATCACATCGGTTATTTACAGTTTGATAAATAATAAAAAAATTAAGAATACAGTAGCCATTACTGGCGAAATGAACCTACAGGGACAAGTAACCGCGATCGGAGGTTTAGATCTTAAAATATTGGGCGGCATAGAGGCTGGCGTAACCCAGTTTTTATTTCCCAAAGAAAATGATAAGGACTACAAAATGTTCTTAGAAAAATATGGTGATACTGAGGATGTATCTAAAATTTCATTCCATCAAGTAGAACATATAAGTGAAGTATTTGAACTTATTTTTGAAGATAATTAGATGTTTACGTTTTTTAAATCTTAATAGATGTATATAGATATCTAACATGGCAATGAAAATGGATTTTAGTAATGTATTTAAATTAATATCAGCATTATCGCCGTTGTTATTAGGAACTTTACTTATGATGGCTTCTGTGATAAATCAAGATGTGAAAGGAATTATATATTTAGCAGGCGTATTACTTTCGTCCGTAATGAATATATTTGTAATGAATCTTATTAAAAGTCCTTCTTTCCCTGATAGGTCTATTACATGCGATATGATAGAAGCACCATTTATGGCAAATAATTACAATAGTCCTGCTTTTAACAGTATGTTCATTGCTTTCACTATTGCGTATTTAACTATTCCTATGTATTTCAACGAAGAAATGAACTACTCACTTCTTATTACTCTACTCAGTATATTCGCAATAGACGCACTTACTAAATTAACAGGTAAATGTACTACTGCTACAGGAATTCTCTTTGGAGCACTTCTCGGCTTCATATTTGGAGCAGGATGGTTTACTGTTTTCCATGCAACTGGTAACGATAATCTATTGTACTTTAATGAACTTTTAAGCAATAAAACAGTATGTAAGCGTCCCGAAAAACAAACATTCAAGTGTAATGTTTACAAAAACGGGGAGCTTATTTCACAACTATAAAAAATATATTAAATGTATGTACATGTTTTTATAATAATTATAAATTATTATAAAAAAATAGAATATTCATAGAAAAATTATATGAACATGGCATCTAATTCAGGTATACTTCCTTGATCGAATTTACCAACGCATTTTACTTTGGTGATGTTTATATATTTCATTTCTTTAATATTATATTCAGTATGCGAATCATCGACACGTAACGTATATGATATATAAATATAATGCTCGTTAATACTATTTATGATAATATTCAAAAAACCCCCAAAACAACCGCTTACAAAATATCCAATATTCAATAAATGGTTATCTGATAACATTTGGCTCATTGTTTGTATCATTCTAAATTTTATATCTTTATATTGAATCTTTTTTGCGCTATTTGATATACGTATACAATCACTCGAATATTTTTCTAATTGAGAATTTATAAATGGAACTATCAAGTAATTCGATTTATTTTTCAAATGTATATATTTCAATAAATAATGACATACGCAATCAGATAATCGACGAATAGGCGAAGTAAAGTGACAATATTCAGGTGCACCTACCAAATCATGTGAACTTACATTTGTAAGATATTCGGCTTTAATTCCATTTACTATTATTTCATTTAATAAATCTTGTCCAGATATTCCCTCATAAACAGTATTCAGCCAATCCTTCGATGAACAAATACGATATAGTCCTTTTCCTTCAAAATTTATTTTAAGATATTCGCCTACAAATGAATTCGCAAATATAGCAAATTCAGCTATCATTTGTTTCATCATTTTTTCATCCGTTGTATCACAATATAAATAAGGAACGTTGTTCATATATTTCGGATAGGAGTTAGATAATTCATTTAATATTACCCCTCTGGTTCTTCCACCTCTTATCTCCTTTAATGCTTTACTTATTCTGAACCCATTATATATTGTATTATTTGAATATATTATTCTGCTTGCCTCTTTATAACTTAGCGCATTACATCGGTCAACCTTGATTTTGGTAAATAAAATTTTAATTGCGCTCATAGGATGATAAGTATCTTTATTTATTTCAGTAAGAATTGTTATTGCTAATTTAATATCGCCATAATCATTCACCATTAGACTTGCCTTATTCATGATTTCTTTGGGCATCATATGTATTGGCTTTGTATTAGAAGGATATTTAGTAACTACTCGTTCTTCTATGTCCTTCCATAATGACGATTGTATATTTATATATTCTGTCGGATCAGCAATATGAATTGCCAAGAACAGCTTTTCATCATCTTCGTATATACTAAAAGCATCGTCCGCATCTTCACATCCATCTGGATCAATACTATATGTAGAATACATCGTCATATCTACCCGTTCATTTATAGTATAACCATACGGGAGCGTATTATCTTTCATCAATTCCTCGTCTGTTTCTATATTTCTTTTATCGCCGTATAATTTTTCGATGGTTGATGTATATTTTGCGTTGTAATGTTCCATGTGTTAATAAAGATATATAAAACATATGTTTATTACAGTTAATTATAATATTAAATATTGAAGTGGTGACTATTTGTTTGTAAAAAATGCTGAACTGATTTTTTAACACCTCCGCGTCCAATTGAATTTATTAGTAACGCATTGCTAATTCCGCCACTTTTTACTATAAAATTAGCATGCCAATACTGAAATATTTTCGCTAAGTTCGCATGTTGATATTTATTAAGAATATCGGTAGAAAATACTTGGTTATTTGCTTTACCGTTTACAATATTATGAAAATTAAATAAGAATTGTTTAAAATCATCTTTCGTGCGCATTGTATGATAATTTCTATACGAAGAAAGTAAATGGGTTGCATGTATAGAACAATCCGGACAAGGTAATGATGAGCAAATATTTTTTATCAACATTATTAACTCGTTTTTTAGAAACAAAAATTTGTCATCCTTTATTTTTTCAGCTAAAGTATGAAATAAATACCATGTTGCTGGTCCCCAAAGTGTATATTTTGACATCTATATAATATAAGTATAAAGAGTTTATGATATATTTCCTTAATGTCGTACATAATAGAAGATAATATTGATTTTTTTAATATGCTAAACAATGATGTAGATGAAATATTACAACAAAATGACAATATGTGTTTGATATCTAATAAAATTATAGATGAGACAAGTAGTATTAAACTACAATGTGGACATAAATTTAACTATCTTCCTTTATTTAATGAAATCGTCAATCAAAAAGTAAACAAATCGCGATTGGAAGTAGTTAAATTAAAGGAATTTCAGATAAAGTGCCCATACTGTCGCAATGTTCAAAATAAACTAATTCCGCATATTAAAATGAAAGGTGTGAAAAAAATAACGTATGTTAACAGTCCGGTTAATTTGACTATGTGTGAAAATACATGTAAATACAGTTTTAAAAGCGGGAAACGTAAAGGAAACACATGCGATTCATTATGTTACTTTGAATATTGTAATACTCATATTAAATCAACACGTAATAATAAAACTATGACACCTAATACACAAAATTATAGTATTATGACCGTAAAAGAATTGCGCGCTATTGCTAAGGATTATAATATAAATAAATATTACAAGTTGAAGAAGTCGATATTAATTGACGAAATTAAAACGTATTTGAACAATAAGAATATTGATACAAAATAAATAATATAAACATTAATTATACTATTTATTTAATGGAAACAAAAGATCAATTAGTTACTCATGTAAAACGATGGATCACTGTTGATGAAGAAATAAGAGTATTACAGAAGCAAATAAAGGAACGCAAGATAGTACAAAAAGATTTAAGCACGCAATTAATGGATGTTATGAAAAATAATGATATTGAATGTTTTGATTTGAGTGATGGAAAGCTCGTTTATACAACAAGTAAAATTAAACAACCTATCAATAAAAAATTATTGTTAGGCGCTTTATCTAAGTATTTTACTAAAGAAGAAGATATAGAAAAGGTTACTTCTCATATCATGGAGAGTCGGGCGGAAAAAATAAAAGAAAATATTAAACGTAAAATAGATAAGAAATAATTATTACTTTCGTTTTCTTTTATTAGAACATGACCTACTTATAAGTTCGGTTATAAACGCTGTTTTGCTCTCACAATCATAAAATATATTTGATAACTCCGCTGGCGAGAATGTAAATTCACTTATTTTCTTTAGTTTATCTTTGGGTATATATGATTTATAAAAATGATTATACATACTGTTTATCACATCATGTGATGCCAAATCCATTTTAAGTGTAATATCAATTCTACCAGGTCGGATCAACGCTGGATCTAATTTATCATAATGATTCGAAGATAATACCATAATACGACCGTCTGTTTCTCTTAACCCTTGCCATAGATTTAGTATGTCATCTAATGTTAATTTATCGGTTTCATTTGCTATATTTTTCGGACCTTGTACTATTTCAGTGCTTGATGTACCTTTTATATCTGGTTTTAAAAGGTTGGATATTTCTTCTACTGTAATCTGCGATGATTTCTCCGATTTATTACTACGGTCTAATACAATATCAGACGCGCAATCTATATCCTCAAATATGATTATTTTTTTGGAAAAATCTATAGAATTTTTGTCGTTATCAGCATTATATGTTGATTCAAAAAAGAAACTTTCTAACTGTCTTCGTGTTTTTATATTTTTGAATGATAATACGATAAGGTGTCTATCCGGAAATTTATTAGCAAGTGCTTTAATGAATGAAGTTTTACCGGTTCCTGGTGGTCCATGTAGACCAATACCGAGACTATATGGTATACCATATTCATCATACCAGTCTTTATTATTCGTGAAAAAATCGATTTTTTTTATCATCTTTTCTTTATTATCAAAAAACATATTATCAAATGTTCTATTACTTTTAAATATACATTCGTTCCACATTTCATATTTAGAATCGGTATAACTATTTTTGATATGTGTATATATATACTGGTTATTTCCACGATTATATTTAATAGTTTTTAAATAATTATCTGTTACATCATTTATATAATTTTTTATATCGTAAACTGAGTGTGTATGACTATAAATTTTCAGGCGGATTATTTCATATTTTGATGATGCTTTACTTTCGTCATTATCTGCATCTATATGAATACTACATAACGCGTGTATGTCTTTGTCCTTCTCTATTCTAAAACTGGTTAATTGGTCGATTACCATAATATTGTCTATATTTTTTGATGGATCTGAATAATTTACATAATTGCATGTTATTTCACGCATAGATATAATTTGTGGGTTATCGTTATTGCTCTTCAATATATTATCCCATAGGGCTTTAAAACTATTCGAATATGATGGTGATTGATTTCCCCAATAGTTAGAAGTAGAAATTAGACGTCGTCCTTCAATGATAATCTTATTTTCACGAATAACATAATTGCGATATATATATGAAAAAATATTTATATTATCAAATGATAAATTATTAAAGAACGACTGAGTAAAAAATGATATTATACCCATCATGAGAGTGGATATAATTGAATCTATTAGTATATTGTTTGTCTTAAAACGATTAATAAAATTCATAAAAAATGTTAATTTAAGTTGCTCTTGGCTTATTGGATCCATATGTAGTTAATATATACCATATGTTATGTTTAATTAGTTATAATATATATTTATCGGCTATGTTTTCTTTTATAATATTTTCTTGTTTTTCTTTTTTTACGACTCGAACTGTTTCGTTTGGTTCTTTTTCTTCTCTTAGTCTTTTTTGATTTTGTTTTTCGCCCACCTAATGAATAAACATTATCTCGTGTTGTAGTATTATCGTTTATTATATCAATTGCTTCTGAAATAATGCTTGTATTACGACATTGTTTTTTATTCGAACCCGGATTTCTTCGAGTACCATTATAAAATCCATTGTAATAATTCCAATTTAAATCGTATGTAGTAAATGTGTTGTCACAAGAAGAAATGTTACTACATGATGATTTGTTTTCATTTCCTGCAAATGTTTGTCCATATGAACCATCACAATTACCATCCTTATTATAATTCAGTTCGTGCGAACACGGTAATACAATCATTTCGTTTGGTCGAATTACTCTGCCACTATATTTTTGAGCGTTCAATAAAAATACAGCAAGAGTTTGTTTTGTTCTTTGTAAATCTGATACGAACAAATAATTACAATTGAATATACTATCAGGCGATCTACTACTAAATGACCCAAAATATTTACCAGCACGTGCTATTTGATTTTCACCTTGTTCAGTAAGACTGGTATCTACATTGCCTAATACAGAGGCAGTTTTTTTTTTCATTCCAGATAACACGTTATGTGTACCTTGTCCGTGTCTAATTAAATATAAATGTAAGATATTATCTCCTATATCACTAAATAACTCATTGGGTATATCGTGTAATATTGGAAACTGCATTGCTTTAAATTTCGGACTATCCTCTATAATATAGTCATTTGTTACATAATATTCTTTGTCTGGCTTATTTTCGTCTATTTCTCCATTATATAGTAGGTTTATGGTAATAAACTGTGCTGTCAAGGTTATCTTAATTACAGCACCATTCTGAAATCGTCCTACTTTACCTTGTATAAATTTAGACAATAAGCATCGGATTCTGGCTTGATGTGTCGCTATAATAGATATTGTTACTGGCATTATATTTAATAATGATATAAAAAATATTGTTAGTAATTATTAATGAACCCTGTCACTAAGAACAAGAGTCAATTAATTGAAAAGTTAATAATACCAATAAAAACCAAGAAATCTGAAGAAGCTTCAATAATTCAATCCAGAGAGAATTTAGAAGTTATAGACAGCTATGATTCACATGACAACAATAGTTTAAAAACAAACACATCATCTCCAAATATATTCAAAAACTTAAACGCAAGTAGTGACAACCAATATCAATATAAATTAGGAAAATTGACAAATGATATAAATATCAATTACAAAGGGAATGTATATATATGTATGTATACAGTTGTAACAACATCAGTTCAGCCATTCTTACTATATTTATTACACAATGATCATGATGTAATGAAGTTACCCTCTATTAAAGTAAATTCACTCGATTTAGTTAACAATATTGAAAAAAAAATATCGTTTATAACAAATAGTTCAGAATCTACATATAAGGGACATCTTTTATTTAATAATGAAATGTATGTGTTTTACAACTTAGAAGACAATATTTTTTCAACCGAATTACTAACTAGAAAAGATACCTGGTGGTTTTCACTTATGACCGAGATTTGCTATATGAAAAAAGTCATGAATTTTACAATTGATAAACAGGTTACTAATTTATTCGCGAATAATCAGTATTTATGTAAATTATATGATATGAATAATAATATATTTATGTCTCCTCATCCGATGTATTATGGTTCGAATATGGAATATATAGAACATATAATTGGATTAGGTGTAACCAAAAATGCGTATAATGCCGATTTTGGACCTTTCTTTAACTTCGGATCTTATGAAATTGGTTGCCGATATGGAGGATGGAGTTTGCGATATAAACCGTTTACCGGTAATAAATTAATCGCAAATTTTGAATCTAAGGATGTAATTCTTACAGATAACGATTTCGGAAGATACATATCTGGCGGCATTGTTCGATTTGCGGTATTTATAGGAAATCACAAGGCATTTTTAAATCGCCCTCATGATCCAGAAGACAATTCTCGGTATGCTGATGGAGCAAACGTAGTAAAAGAAAAGCGGAAAATTATTGATGTACAGGGTAGCTGGGCAAAACATTATGATTCGGTTCACAAAGGACAATTGGGAATACATCAATATAATGTTGTTGAACAGAAGGGATATATATTTGTGGTTAAAAAATTTAATCAACAATATCCACTTACATATCATAGATTAGATAAAGCTAATATGCCTGCTATGTATGACCCTACATTAACATATAAAATAGATTAAGTATTTAATATTCACAATATATATTGTCATGGGCGCAATATATATTGTATTATTGGCTATAGTAAGCATCGCGTCTATACTTGTGAGTTATATATACAGTGGTACAGGTAAATCGTCTGTTATTTCAAAACTAATTGAATTTATAACAACTATACCATGGTATATGTATATTCCGGTTATTATTGCTGCTATCGGTATTTCTAAGATCGTGGAAATGAACGAAAATATACCAATGTTAATGCTTTATATTTATATTTTGGCTATTATATTTGTATATATTTTAGCACATTTCATCACAACTCCTCAAAATTATATGTAGCATTACTATATATTATGCATCCGCTATTAAAAATGTTATTTTCACTAATAGGAGCTATACTTATAGCATATATATTCACTTCTGTCGCCAGTTTTTTACAGATAAGTTTTGAGCGTTATATTAATTATCTTATGTTTTTTATTGCTCTTATTATTTTTTATGTTTGCTTACCAAAAGAACATGGTGCTGCCTTTAAGTTGAATACATCTAATTAATATAAAAATTGAACTAAAGATATATACAATAATTATGTATATATACACAGTAGACTATCATGGAAAGGAATATTAATAAGAAAATCGACCAACATAATCAGGATTATAAAGAATTTATTAAACAGAACTTTGTTGAACTGGATGAATTTATTTCTATAGCCACAAAAGATAGTAGTCAGAAATACAATGAAATTCGAACATGCTTACTCAGTACACTTCAAAAATGTTACGACTATAAAAAGCTTAGTTTGAATAAAGATGATTTTCAGAAAAGAAAACGCATTAAGAATACTGTGTCTTTATGTGAAAGATGTTGCGCATGTCGAGCAAATAAGGAACAATGTACGCGTAGGAAAAAAGAAGGATCCGATTTCTGTGGAACACATATTAAAGGTATGCCACATGGTATAATTGAGGATAAAATAGAATCATCACAAACAAACAAAAAGGGTTCGGTATGGGCACAAGATATTAAGGGTATCATGTATTATATTGATGATAGTAATAATGTATATAAAACAGAAGATATTATGAAAAACGCGGTGAATCCTAAGATTATCGCGAAATATTCTACAGTTAATAATTCAGACACAACCGAATATTCCATTATCACATTGTCATAAAACATTCATAATAAAATATTGACTAATTTATTATGAATACAGAAATAAAAAACTTATTCCACGATATTGGACTACCTTTCGAAGAAATAGCTAATCTAAATGGACTATATATATCTCGTGAATCTTTTTTAAATGACGAGAAATATAATACGATTAAAGGTAAAATCCCATCACTTAAGCACTACTTTAGTTCATCCTTTATGACATCATTACAGAAAAATGCTGAAGGTAAACAGAAATGGCCTCTGTTGAATCTTACCAGACAGATACTCAAATCAATGTATTTTAAAATGACACCTGTTCGATTAAGTGATGGATACACAAAAGAAGGGAAAAAAAAATATAGACGTTTGTTTTTAATTGAAAAACTTAATACAACCCCAGTCGAGCCAGTAACCATTCACACGACCTAATATAGAATTCAAAGATCGTTGGCAGATTTATGATAGAAAAGTATAGATTTCTATCATAAATCTCAAAAAAATTGATTTAAGTTTTTTAGAGTAGAGTATGTCATCAAAACAAGAACAATTTAGTATAACTAAAATAATATTCAAAATCATGTCCGCTACATCCAACACCACCGGAACAGTAATCAAGCGTGCTTACCGCAAGCAACCCACCGTCTTGAAGATTCTTTCCAAAGATGAGAAAAAGGGTCTCATCTCCATGACCAAGAAATTGGTTTCTGTAGCAAAGAAGACATTCAACATCAGTCAGAAAGCTGCCGCCAAAGAGGTTATCAAGGCACAGAAAGCTTCACTCAAGGAAGCAGCCAAGTCTGAGAAGGCACTCGCTAAAGAAGCAGCCAAGTCCGAGAAGCTTGCTCTCAAGGAAGCGGCCAAGTCTGAGAAGCTTGCCCTCAAGGAAGCAGACAAGGCTGAGAAGGCACACGCTAAGGAAGCAGTCAAGGCCGAGAAGCTTGCCCTCAAGGAAGCAGACAAGGCTGAGAAGGCACACGCTAAGGAAGCAGTCAAGGCCGAGAAGCTTGCCCTCAAGGAAGCAGTCAAGGCCGAGAAGCCAGCCGCCAAGGAAGCAGTCAA
>Ga0209092_10000516_pt1 | contig 38195 bp, 37 predicted proteins | sample FraStrMetagenome_FD_187446 | JGI IMG/M metagenome (GOLD analysis project Ga0209092, IMG submission 187446) | Marine eukaryotic phytoplankton communities from Arctic Ocean - Fram Strait ARC3M Metagenome (SPAdes) (version 2) | ecosystem: Environmental > Aquatic > Marine > Oceanic | place: Fram...
AAATGCCGGTAAAGACGCCACGTCCTGGACGTAATCGCAGCCGCAAATCTGTTGTTAAACCTGATGAAAAATACCCAGCTTACGAGCAGTCTAGTACTCCGGTGGCAGCACACTCCAAAGCCAGTTCCCCACAGCCAAAAAAAGATTCATTCCAACCCCGAGAAGTCGTGCTTACAGCAGCCAAGCCTACAAAGGAGAGGAAAGCAGCCAAGCCTAAGAAAACACCAGCGGCCAAACCACAGCAGCCACTCGAATTAGTATCCGAAAAGCCCGCAGTGAAGAAAAAAACAGCAAAGAAGGCTGCGAAAAAGGCGCCTAAGGAAGTCGCAGCCAAGAAGGTGGCGACCAAGAAGGCAGTGAAAAAGGTCGCGGCAAAAAAGACGGCCACTAAGAAAGCGACCAAAAAGACTACTGCAAAAAAAGCGACTAAGAAGCCGGTTAAAAAGACCGTGAAAAAAGCCGAATAGAGTAGGGGGCTTGCTAGTTACCATTTAAAACCAACTGCGTTGAGAAACGCACTGGCAATAATGTTATGCCCGACGGCATTGGGATGTACGCGGTCAGCACACAGCTGCGATGTATAATTGTGCACCAACCATGCGTTAAATGCAGCCTGCACATCGACAAAACGTAACTTATTGCGCTTAGCAATCGCGCGAGCCACCGCTCCGTAGCGGTCCATCAATTCGCGCATCGGCTCCTTGACATTCGTCTCTAGGAAGAAAGGTGACATCACGATCATGCCTTGCACCTGAGGCAATGTGCGCTCGACCAAGCCCTGCAACTTCTCGCTGTAGGCCTGCAACGACACTTGCTCCACAAGTGGATTATCAAACTGACGCCAGACATCATTGATCCCGATCATCACCGACACCCAATCTGGTTGATGTGCTAATACATCCACGTCCCAACGCGCTTCTAAATCCGTCACACGGTTGCCCGAGATACCCGTATTTAAATAACGAACCTTGGCCTCAGGATGATGCGCGTCCAATAGGGCCTGCACTTGAGCCACGTAACCAGTGCCAAGGTCCGAGCCACCTGATTCACGGTCACGGCCACAGTCGGTGATTGAATCGCCGACAAAGAGTAGGGTGGTTGGTTGGGTAAACAGCATATAATTATAGAAATTGTGTTTCAGCGCTAACACAAGCGCTTAAGCAGGCCAGTTACCATTCTCGATACGTGTCGATGAGAAGCGCTCGAAGGTCGCTTGCGTCATTTCATAAGCCCACGCCTCACCGAGACTCACGCCGTGCTCGTTAAAGTAATCGACGCGCACCCTCACATATTCGTTTAGCTGGTTTGATCGATTTGGCTTAAATCCTTCCAGCACATCAAGTTGAAAAAAGTCGGCTGGCCGCGTGAATGACAACACATAGCCCTGCACCCACTGTTCGCCACGTAGAAAAACACCTGGGTAGCCAACATGTAGATCGTAGAGCTCACCACGGATCTTAGCTGGAGTCGCCAAGCCAACCTTACCCTCACAGAACTGAGGCCAATAAGATCCACCAGGTTTGAGGGTGCCATATACAAAAACTTTTTGCGTGCGATTCTCCATAACTTTTACGGGTGCCACTTCAGCACCCCCTCACAGACAAGAATATCTGCGCTAAACTATAATGACAAATTCATCTCAAACTAGTTTTACCGCTTTGACCAGAATGAGTTGCTGAGGAGATGATTTCGATTTGCAGCTGATGTCGTTCGACCCGCCGAATGGTCAAATTTTTGGCACTTTTTGAACCACTCTTAAACGCTTCTAACAAGTCTGTTACACATGTCTGCATATTCTAGGTTTACAATCAGCTCTAGCTCAACATTCTCCGCACTCCTCATGAACCGGGTCTATATTAAAACCTACGGGTGCCAAATGAATGAACGAGATTCCGAAGCGGTCGCTGCGATGCTTCGGGGGAAGGGCTATGCCTTAGTCGACAACGAAAAGGAAGCCGACGTCGTTCTACTCAATACTTGTAGCGTGCGCGATCAAGCCGAGCAAAAAGCGATTGGTAAAGCTGGCCACCTTGCAAAGCGTAAGCGTAAAGACCCTAACTTCATTATCGGTGTGATGGGCTGTATGGCTCAAAATCGTGGTGGCGCGCTACTTGATAGCTTGCCAGATCTAGACCTTATTATTGGCACCCAGAAATTCCACCGCGTGCCCGATCATTTGACTAATATAATTGCTACGATGCAGGGACAGGGTCCGCGCCCCGCCTCTATTGTTGACCTTGAAGAAGAGGCAGACTCGCAAAATACAATCAAATCGCACACCAGTGAGACGCGCCAAGTCACAGCCTTTGTCAGCATCATGCAGGGCTGTAATATGAAGTGCTCGTATTGCATCGTGCCAAAAACACGTGGCGTCGAACGCGGTCGACCAATGGACGAAATCATTGATGAGATCGAAAAGCTGGCTGCCAATGGCACGCGCGAAGTAACGCTTCTCGGCCAAATCGTGAACCAATACGGAATTCGGGAATTCCCCTTCGTGGACAAGAAAAGCCCCTTCGTGCAGTTACTGGAACGTGTCCATGACATTGCAGGCATAGATCGTATCCGCTTCACCAGCCCACACCCAGTCGGTTTCAAGCAAGACTTGATCGACTGCTACGCGCGTCTGCCAAAATTGGTCGAATATATCCACTTTCCGATGCAAAGTGGCAGCAATCGTATTCTCAAAGCGATGCGTCGCCCGTACAGCATCGAAAAGTTCAAGAGCATCATCGCCGAGCTGCGTAAAGTGCGCCCAGACATGTATATTTCGACGGACATCATTGTGGGCTTCCCTGGTGAAACTGACGAAGACTTCGAGCTGACTCGACAAGCTTTTGAGGAAGTTGGTTTCGATATGGCCTATCTATTTAAATACAGTGTTCGTCCAGGCACCACAGCCGAACCACTCGGCGACCCGATCACCAAAGAGCAAAAAGAACAGCGCAATCAGATCCTGCTCGAAATTCTTAGAAAAAGTTCACTCGCCCGAAACGAAACTCTCATTGGTAAGAACGAGGACGTTCTGTTCGAAGGCCCCGCCAAGAAAGGCGAAAATATGTTTGTTGGCCGCACCGCGGGTAATCGCGTGGTCATCGTCAAAGCCAGCCCGCGCCTAATCGGCCAAATCGTGCCAGTTCGGTTCACTCGTGTCACAGCCAGCACACTGTTTGGTGAACTTGTACTTGAAGGGCTGGAAACGGAAGTGAATGAGGCAACGACAGTTGGCGTTGAGACGGCCTAATTGCCCGATTTTCCTTGCTGGGCAGCGTAGCCACCGTCTTTCAGCGCTGAAGAATTGCTGCTAATCTGAGGGTGATCAGCCGCTTGCCTACTTACATCGAGCTCTAAATTGGATTGTGCCACATAAGTAGTGAGACCGCCGCTTTGGTCGACTAAAACATGGTACCATGGTTGTTCACGGGGCGGCTGTGTTTTATTTGCTAAATACCATTTATCGCCGGCCGCACACAGTGTGTCATATGCCACGATCATACCATGATAGTGGTAAAGTTTATGTCTTACCAGAGCACCGATCTTAAAATCGACTTCAGGAATGCGATTACCATCAAGCCCTGAAATCACCATCAACATAGTTTAGAACTTAGCCAGATCTCAGTATTGATCAACTCTCTGACTCAAACGCTTCAAGAATCGATTCGATCGATCGAATCGATTGCGGAGGGAAAAAGCTGTTAATTTTATGAATCACTTGTTGAATCAACCCGTCCGGACATGATGCACCGCCTGTGAGTAAAATGCGCTTTGGCTCAGACATCGTATTGAGAAAAGGCCGAACCACTTCACTTTCTGTGAATACTGTCTGGGTTGAATGGCATGGGAAGTTGTAGTGGTTTATTTCATCCAATGTCAGAATATTAGCTTCGGACTGAATATAATGCGCATTTTCACCAAAACGCTGTTCGCACACACGATGGAGCTGAAAGGTGTTTGAGCTGTTTTTACCGCCCACAACCAGCGCTGCATCAATCGGTTGTTCAACTGCTTTATGCAGCGCATCCTGATTCACTTGGGTTGCATAACAGAGCGTATCACCTTTACCTTTCGACCATAAATGTTCCGCCACCTGCGCTTCACCATAGCACTGCACCATGAATTCCCGCAGAAATTCGATAATCGTGAGCGTCTCATTGCGAAGTAAGGTGGTTTGATTGACCACTGCCAACTTCTGCAGATCTTTGGCTGGATCAAAGCCTTTCGAATATAAGCCCTTAAAAGAGTCTTCAAACAGTCGCGTTCTCTCAACACCTGTTGCCTGAATCACTTCTGTCAAAAGTCTGGCGTGCTCCATATTACGAATCATCAAAGCCGGGCCATGGCTGGAACTATTCGAAAAAGTAGCCTTGGTTTCTTCGTGTTCCGACTTTCCGTGAATGATCACCGTGAAACCTTCCCTAGCATAACGTCGCGCGGCTTTCCAAACCTTCTCTACCAGCATACAGGTAGCGTCATTCTCTTGAATGCTCAACCCACGGCGTAATAAACGCACTTTATCCTCATTGGTTGCGCCAAATGCAGGAATGATGACAACATCATCCGTGGTTAGCTGATTCCAAAGTGTATTTGGGTTCTCTGGATCAGAAGCGACACTTCCATCCAAACACAGAGGTAAGCCCTTATCAGTTTGCAAATAACGTATCCCACGCGCTAGCAAATCCTCATTTACAAAGGGATTATGAATCAATTCGCTGAGCATAAAAACCCGCTTCGTCGGGTTGGCTGCGACAGTCTCGTAGGCACGCTCAATCGCGTTTTGGACACCGAGACAAAATCCGAAATGGCTCGGAATCACATAACTCACCGCTCCAAAATCCAGCACAGCCGGTGCGCCGGAAGTTTTTTCCTTGGTGCGTCGCGCCGCTTTAATTGCACGGCATAGCTTACTTTGATATAACTCTTCTGATTGCTGATCTACGTAAATCGCACGATTCCGTTCTTTCGCAGTTCGAAATCGATAGATGTATTCGGTTTCGGTACAATCTAGATATGGTATTCGTACCAAATCAGGCTCAATCCTCTGTAACACTTCAGCGAGCAATGGCGAAACATTCAACTGACCATTTGCCGACTCTGCCTGAATCTCATCTAAGCTGTAATAACGGCCGTACTCAATGACTACGTCACTTTGCAGTGCGCAATAAATCGACAATGATTGATTCACTGCCGTCTGCTGACTCAACAAATGCGCTTTGCCAGCTACACCGGTTACCGATTCGACGCAGTCCTCGGTGAATACACACGCTTCCCCCGCTTTACTTATATATGTCGGTTCAGCGCACTGCTCAGGATTGATGCGCACCAATAAACGATTGCGCCGATCAAATATGAGTAAGACTAAAAGTGATTCTACTGCTTTTTTCATACAATTAAGTTATTCACCATCAACTACTTCCAGTGAAAAATTATTGGTTTATCAATTTCTGTATTCAGGCTGTGGTGCACTGGGCAATTCTTTGCCGCTATTTCCACATGCCACTTTTGATCATCATTTAGCGTAATCGGCAGCCAGACCTCGGTGGTTAATTTCGCAATACGTCGAGGTAGAACCGCCGTCATCTCTTTTTGCACTTCAATCCGCATACCACTCAAATCCAAACCTAGTGCCTCCATTTGCATGCCAATAATTGTCGCAATACAGGAACCTAAGGCCGAGGCACACAAATCGGTTGGCGAAAAACTTTCTCCCTTACCATTATTATCGACTGGGGCATCCGTTTTAAACCTTTTACCTGACAACTCGTGCTCTAGCTGGCAACGCAGCCCACCTTCATAATTAATTTTTATTTTTACCATTTCCGCAGCACAGTGGCCAAACACGTCGCACAGGTCAACTTTACGTAGTGGCTGGATGAAATGTATTCTGCGATTGCACAGCGGGTGATCCGTTCTAACCTACTGGTCTTTTACAAACGGTCAGCCGCCCATACTTAATTATGTTTCAGGTCAATTTTAGCGAACAAAGCATGCACGAGCTTAACCAGCTTGAGACTCGCTCACAGATGCTCCTCATTGAGGTCGTCAGTAGTTTATCACAAGAGCAGCTGGATCATCCCAATGATGAGCTCGGCTGCTTTAATCGTAATGGTAAAACCTACTATCGGGTACGAGCTGGCGAATTTCGCATCTATTTTGAGCAGGATAAAGATGGTTTATTTGCCCACTATATTCTGCACAAAAACACCCTTTCAGATTTTATCTTTCGATTCAAAATGCCTGTATCAGAAGAGTTTATGGTCGAACAGCACGATTCCTTTTGGAAATATCTCGAGTCGATTCGCCATAAAGATGATGTATCCGAATAACCCATCGCGACTCAATGAAAGATCCTGAAATACCGCCTACTCACCAATATGCTGATTCTGATGAGGCCAGCCATATTTATTTGCTTCCCAATAGCTTAACAGCTGGAAATCTTTTTTTTGGATTTTTAGCCATTATGCGCTGCATTGAGGCGAACTACGCGACTGATCCAGCTATCATTAATGGCCATTTTGTCCAAGCGGTGTGGTTTATCTTTTTCGGTGTAGTCTGCGATGCTTTTGACGGCCGCGTCGCACGCATGGGTGGCCGCGAATCACTGTTTGGGATCGAGTTCGATTCCATCGCCGATGTTATATCGTTTGGGGTCGCACCAGCGATGATGATGATCTTTTTGATCCTTAAGCCGACGGAGCAATATGATGGTGTCTTACCAGTGAGCCAATTGATCGGTTTTATTTATTTACTCTGTGCCGCTGTGCGCCTGGCTCGGTTCAATGTTTTAACCCATCCGATGCTAACGCCGTCAGAACGCTTAAAAGGCACCAAGGACTTTATTGGCCTGCCTGTGCCAGCTGCCGCTGCGATGGTCGCCTCGCTAGTGCTGGTTTACATTAGTTTCGAAAAGTATGGCTATGAAGTGCATGGTTTTGAGCTGCTGATGCCACCATTGATGCTAGCGGTCGCCTTTTTGATGATCAGCAACATACCCTATCCAAGCTTTAAAGAAATCGATTGGCAGACCAGCACACGTTTGCAGACCTTTATTTTATTCATCTTTAGTCTGGGAATCGCCTTCGTCTTCAAAGAGCTTTTCTTCGCAATCTTTTTCTTCAGTTACATCATGTTTGGCCCGATTCGGTACTTTTTCCGTATCTACCGTGCTAAAAAGCGCTTAAAAGAGGTCAACTTATCGTCTGGTGAATAACTCGTTAATAACTGTGAAAGCACTGTGGAATAAAAATAAATCCGACTATTCATTCACCTTTCTACCGAACACTTGACCGCACTATTCACAGCAAAAATCGCCTCTAAAGGCTTAATGAATAATTACTTGTTGAGTTATTATAGCTCATCCACACACCTATTAAGAAGAAGAGATTTATATATTAAAAAAGAGACTAATATATAAGCATTGCCAGTAACTCCAAAATCCCAAAAATTTAAGCCATGAAGTTCAAGATCAACCAAGATCATTTTAGCAACGGCCTCCAACAGGTTCTCAATGTTGTCGGTGCGCGAGCCACAATGCCCATCCTCAGCAATGTGCTGATCGAAGCAGAGGAGGGACATATTTCGTTAACGACGACTAACCTCGATCTCGGTATTCGCTGCCGAATTAAGGCAGACGTTTCTGAGCCAGGTGGCCTCACGCTGCCCGTGCGTAAATTGGCGACCATCATTCGCGAATTGCCGCAAAACGAAATTTTCATTGAAACCAGTGAAAATAACCAGGCTAAGATCACTTCCGGTGGCTCAAATTTCAAAATTATGGGTATCAGCACGGAAGAATTTCCACCGCTGCCATCATTTGAAAACCGTCACGTTTTCGAGCTTTCTCAGACTGAAATTGTAAGCATGTTAAAAAGTGTTTCTTATGGTCAATCCAGTGACGAGAACCGCTACATTTTAAACGGTGTATATTTCAACTTTGCAGACGAAAAACTCACTCTAGTCGCGACTGACGGACGACGTCTCGCATTAACCGCGCTCGACACTGAAATCAGCGAAGACAACGCAGGTAGTCTCATTCTTCCCGCTAAAACAGTCGCTGAGCTTGAGCGCTTGATGGGCAAGGGAGATAAGGTTAAAATCGCTTTCAATGATCGTCAGGCGGCGTTTGAAATCAGCATCGATGATTCCAGTGATACTGGCTTGGTTGATCACCTTTATCTGGTTTCGAAAATTGTTGAAGGGAATTACCCAAATTACCGACAAGTCATTCCAAAGGAGACAGAGCACCGCGTTAAAATCGAACGTGAACTCATGCTAGAGTGTGTGCACCGTGCAGCGCTGGTCACATCCGATAAGAGCAATTCTGTGAAGCTTAAGGTCAGCAAGAATCTCCTAGAAATTTCTGGTTCAAGCGCAGAATATGGGGAATCGCATGAGTCCATGGCCATCGCTTACGACGGACCTGAAGTTCAAGTCGCATTCAATCCTCAGTTTCTTATCGAGCCACTGAAGGCGTTGACTAAGGATGAAGTATTCTTCGAATTCAAAGACGAGCTCAGTCCTGGGCTGTTTAAGACACTCGATAACTTTATCTGTGTGGTCATGCCCCTGCGCCTAAATTAATTATTAGGCTAACAGGTAATCGCTGTTTATATCATTTATCGCCGAGCGAGTGAGCTTTTGTCTCCCTCGCTCGTTTGCGTTTAAACTGCTGATGAAAATGGAACAAGCGTCGTCATTTTGCATCATAATGCTACAAACGGATCTAATTATTAAAATTCAACATGTTTGGTATCACACAATCGACCTTTCAGCTTATCCTTTTTGGAGTCGCAGCGTTAGCAGTTTTATTGTCTCACATCGGCTTACGTAAGGGGATTCCAATCTTCACAGTATTGGGTCGCTGGCTACGTTGGATACTGTTTGCTGGTTTATTTTCGTATTTTCTCAAAGCTTTGGAAATCTCGTTCCGACCGGATTGGGTACACTTTATTACAGGAATTACACTCTGGTTCATATTGGAAACAGGCTATTATTGGCTGGCGATTAAAGCGCTTAGCCGCAGCGATATGCCTTTATTTCCTAATTTTAAACTCAATGCCGACGGCGATGAATGGCCGGCTGATCCATTATTAATCGAAGTGAGGGAATGGCTCCGAAATGTCGAATTCACCCGTCTCAGTGCATTGAAAGCAGAGTTATTTGAAGAGACATTTCTACGTGCATCAATTTACGAAAGTGCTGATAAACTGACACGGCTACAAATACTATTCATCCCCAAACGCAAGGGTGGGGCGACTGCTTGCTATACCCTAAGCACCAATGGTGAAAATGAACGCCGACTCGTTACGGATAATTTGTTTCTGCCCTTTGGCGGCTATTATCCTGAAGCATGGAATATTGTGCGTAAGCCACTAATCGGTTCACTGAAACGATTACTTAAATTACACCGTCTACGCTTAATCAACAGCACCCTGAAGCCAATTCCCTTCGAAGATACGCCACTTGAGGAATTGAATGATCAACAGCGTATTTTAGAGCGGCTTAATTTTGAAAATGGTTTTTTGAACCCGCGCCAGTTCCAAGCAGAGGTGGGCAAAATATCGTACGATGGGCGCTATCGCTTATGGAAAGAAATGTGGCTGCTCGCTTATCTGGGTAAGTCGGTCTGCTGAATTCACTAAAGCATAAAAAACCGCACTGGTGGATAATAATTTAGAAATGAGCCAGTTCCCAGGTGATCATTTATAATTGAGAAGACAGTTGCTGAATAAGAGGGACAAGACACAACAGTGCCTAAAGATTGACGCCATGAAGAAGATATTTCCAATAAACGACCCTAAAAATACGCCCGCGCGTGTGATCGAAGCAATTAAATCAGAGCTTCGAAAATATGTGAAACGTGAGCGTAAAAAGAAATTACCTGAGGGTGTGGATTTTTGGGATTTTGACTGCAAGGTGGGTGAAACTGCGGACAAAGCGCTGCCACTGCACGTGGCCGAGATTAATCAAGCGCTTGATCATGCGCTAACCGATGACTGGCAAGCAGTGTATTTCGAGATCATTGCAAAACCAGGCATACGAACTCACAAAGCCAAGGAGTCCACCAGCGAGTTGTAATCGCTTGTAGCAATCGATAACCTCAAAGTGGGTGAACGTCGAGGGCCACGGGCGCATTGCCTCTGAGCGTGTTATATCCCCGGCCAGTTGAAAGTGAAAGCTGCTGCGCTGACACCTGTAAGAATTCTCCAGCAATGAATAAAGCAAAAAAAAGGCCTCCCAGTTGTGGGAGGCCTTTTTGTTATAAAAGTTACTAGGTTCTCTACATTTCCAGCTGAGGGCGGTCTGCCTTCGGCCAGTCGATATGGTAGAACTTGCCACGCTGCTCATCAGTGCGCTCGTAAGTGTGTGCGCCAAAGAAGTCGCGTTGTGCTTGCAGTAAATTTTGCGGCAAGCGAGCAGTGCGGTAACCATCGTAGTATGATAGCGCAGAGCTGAAAGTTGGAATAGCGACACCATGCTGGGCTGCGAGTGCCACCACCTTGCGCCAGCTGGCCTGTGCTTTGTTGATCGCACCGGTAAAGTAGGGGTCCAACAGCAAGTTAGCCAGTTCAGGGTCACGGGCGAAGGCTTCAGTGATCTTTTGCAGAAAGGCCGCACGAATGATGCAACCACCGCGGAAAATTTGCGATATCTCACCGAAGTTCAGCTCCCAATTGTATTCCTTCTGCGCTTCACGCATCAGCTGGAAGCCTTGAGCGTAAGAGCAGATCTTCGATGCGTACAGGGCTTCGCGGATCGCTTCGACCATCTCGGCCTTATCGCCTGTGAACGCAGCGGCTGCCGGACCACTCAGGATCTTAGAAGCGGCGACGCGTTCGTCCTTCACTGCCGAAATACAACGTGCAAAGACAGCTTCGGCTACCGTTGGTGCCGGCGTGCCCATGTCGAGTGCATTGACTGAGGTCCACTTACCTGTGCCCTTTTGGCCAGCGGTATCCAGCACGATGTCGACGAATGGCTTGCCAGTTACAGGGTCGGTTTGCTTGAGAATATCGGCGGTAATTTCGATCAGGAACGAGTCGAGATCGCCCTTGTTCCAGTCACTGAATATATCGCCCATCTCAGCTGGGTTGAGACCGAGCACATTTTGCATCAGATCGTAGGCTTCGCAGATCATCTGCATATCGCCATATTCGATACCATTGTGCACCATCTTCACATAGTGACCTGCGCCATCTGGACCAATATACGCGGTGCAACTGAAGCCACCTTCGACTGGCTTGCCAGCTTCAGCGCCTTCGATTGGCTTGCCTGTGTTAGGGTCAACCTTCGCAGCGATCGCCTTCCAGATTGGCTCGAGGTGCGACCACGCTTCTTTAGAACCACCTGGCATCAGCGAGGGACCGAAACGTGCACCTTCTTCACCTCCCGAAACACCCGATCCGATGAAGCGCAGACCCTTGGCAGTGAGCTCTTTCTCGCGGCGAATCGTGTCGTCCCACTTGGCGTTGCCACCATCAATGATGATGTCGCCTTCTTCCATCAGTTCCGCAAGGCCTTCGATCACCTTGTCAGTGGCCCAACCAGCTTGCACCAGAATGATGACCTTACGCGGGCGCTTGAGCGATGCGACGAAACCTGCAAGTGTCTCACAACCTTCCAGACCGCCCGGTGTATTCGGGTTAGCCGCAACAAACTCAGCCATTTTGGAAGTCGTCCGGTTGTACACGGAAATTTTGAAGCCATGGTCGGCGACGTTGAGAGCCAAATTTTGGCCCATGACTGCGAGGCCGATTAGGCCGATTTCGGATGTAGCTTCTGACATAATTATTTATGGGTTTAAAATAGGGAGGAAATTTACTCGGCGCGCTGAGGCAAGGCTAGAGTCCGATCTGCTCTTGAATAATGATCATTTATGGCATGAGACGAATAGCAACAGCCACAGTACTGAAATTCGCCGTGTGACGAAAATTGTAAAACAAGGAAACTAATTGCAAAAATGCGCAATGCGGGCCGGCTTATTTTTTGGTGCATCGTCCTTTACCGGAAAAGGAGTGTGTGCGACTCGCACACGGTATCCATACATTTCATAATGAGGGCGGGTCGCCCTCACTCCTTTCTGGTAGTCGCACAGCACAATTAAATCAGTCGCAATACCATTAATGCCTTCCCCGCGAATCAACGATGAACCTTATTTTTTGGTGTATCGTCATTTACCAAAAAGGAGTGTGTGCGACTCGCGCACGGTATCTACACATTCCATAATGAGGGCGGGTCGCCCTCACTCCTTTCAAATAGTCGCACAGCACAATTAAACCAGTCGCAGTGCCATTAATGCCTTCCCCGCGAATCGACCAACAATCTTATTTCTTCGAACAATTAGCTTCTAGCCACTGAGCCAGTTGATCATCGCCCAGTCGACAGTCGGCTAAAGCGATGATCTGCAGTGCGGCTTCTTCTTCGCTGGCTTCGAAACGATAGCCATTACTCTCAAGGAAAAGCTGGCAGGTCATTAGTCCAGTGCGTTTGTTGCCGTCCATGAAGGGATGACTTTTTATAATACCTGATGCGTAAGTTGCAGCTAGTTGAAAAAGCGTCGCCTGTTCGTAGTGAAGCTGCTGCTTGGGCCTGTTGAGGGAAGCATCCAACTTCCCTTCGCCACGCATGCCATCTGAACCTCCGAAGTGGGCAATCAACATAGAGTGAAAGGCTAGGTACTCTTCTTTCGCAATCCAATTTGGTTCGTTCATTTCGCCAACTCTCGAAACGTATTGCGGTAGCGTTTCATAAGACCCTCAGCCAGACGAATTTTTTCATCAAATCCGGGCTTTTCGGGATTCATATTCAGCGTATTGTTGGGTGCTTCGGTCAAATAAACGGTGGCACCTTCTTCAACTTTGAGTGCTTGAAGGGCTTCTTTAGGTAGCACGATGCCGTGGGAGTTGCCGATTTTGCGAATTTTGGTTTTAATGGGCATAGTTATAACATATGTTATAATTACCGTTTTGCAAGCACGCAAGACCCCGGCCGGATCACTCCGACTACGCTTGGCACTGTAAACCACGAGAGGGTTTCCAGCACTTAAAGGCCGAGCGCGAACAGTCCGCCAATTAAACCTGCGACGCCGCCAAAGATCATATGGCCGACTAAGTGGAGCAGTCCTTGTTCAAGGGTAGCTTTGCGATAGGCCTCGATGGGGTGGCGCTCGCTGGCGATAAACATCAGGCAGTAGCTCATGATGAGTCCGTGAAAAAATCCGAATCCGAGGCCTAGGAAGACCGCAGACGGAAAGCTTAATGAGTTCATCACATTCATGAGGAGGAAATACAGTACCCCAAATACAATGCCAGCGATACTATGAATGAGCGTGCCGAGTATTGCCGCGCGATCGACCGTGCCGGTAAAAAAACTACCCAGCGCAATGACCATATCCACTCGTTGACTGTAAGCGTGACTGACGGTGCGCATGAACAGGTTCATCGCAAAAGAGCCAATCAAGCCACAGATGGCGCCTAAAATAATAACAGTCAAATTACTCATAATTTATAAATATACTACTTTAGCACAGCTTATCGATGGGTAAAGTAAATGAAGTTAAAAAATTGTTCGTTGCGGATAGAGATTTGTAGCGACTGGCTTTACGCCAGGACTCAGTGCCACGAATCGCGGGATCAACCCGCTCGCTACGGTATGCGCAGTAGAACTCTCAGGGCAGTCCTGTGTGGGCGGTAGCTCTGCGGGCACTGTTATCTCGCGCAGAGGCGCAGAGGCGCAGAGTTTTTTTGGCGATGGCTTTAGGCTCTGCGGCTTTTGGGAGGGACGACCTCCGTGTCGTCCGGTACCGATACGGGATTCGCTTCTGGCATTTGGGAGGGACGACCTCCGCGTCGTCCGGTACCGCTGCGGCATTCGCGTCTGGCTCTTGGGAGGGACGACCTCCGTGTCGTCCGGTACCGCTGCGGGAGTGGCTGACATAACTAACAGCCCATATAATCTTGAATTTTAATGTTATTTCTAAAGCACTTGCGGTCGACACGGAGGTCGACCCTTCCCAACAGAATCGCCCCTCCCCAACAGAATCGCGGGATAAACCCGCTCGCTACCAATCGCGTGGCATTTCAATCGACAGGCCGTTGGTCCTAACTGCACAATTGCCGCCGCACCGATCCATGCCTGAACGCATACATGACTAAGCACTCATTTTTGAAACACAGCCGCGCTCTGTCGACCGCCGGACTGCAGTGGGGTGCGCGCGCGGCCTATCTGCTCCTGTTGCTGGCCATCTTGTATCTCTCGCTGCGCGGCTCACCGAGCCTGCGGGAAGTATGCTGGCTGCCAGAATGGCTGAGTGCCTGGGCGGATCGGCACGGCGAGCTGCGCACCGCCGTGCCGTATTGTGCCGCCGGGTTGTTGTGCCCGTGGCTGCTGACTCGTAACCAAGCGCGGCCGACTGGCCGCAGCCAACTGATCGGGCACGGTCGGCTGGCGCCGAGTTTGTGGGCCGCGGCGTCCTTATTCGTGCTGCTATTATTGACCGAAGGCGCGCAGCTGGTTCTGCCCAACAGGGTTCCATCGTTGGCAGATGTCGCCTGGGGGACGCTTGGCATCGTCATCGGCGTTGCTGGCAGTCTCGGGCTGCGTGCGGTTGCTCAGCGCCGCGGATTGGAGCTCGAGCGCGAAGGATCCTGAGCGCTGGCAGCGCTAGATTTAATACCTCGCCAGCCCTCCGTGGTTGACCTTGCGGCGACTTTCGCGAATTGATTTATACACCCACTACATTTTGTGGGCTTACATACAAAAATATGTCAAAAATTCCTGATATTGCTCCATTCCGTGCCAAGCTTGACTCTTTGGACGCTCAAATCGCTGAACCCAACTTCTATTCCGACCAACGTCGTGCGGCTGAAGTGGGCCGCGAGCATCAGCGTGTCAGCAGCTTGATCGAAAAATTCGAAGCCTTCAATGCCGCTTATAAAGCGATCGCAGAAAATGAGGCGATGATTGCGGACAAGGAGACCGAGGAAGAAATTCGCGAAATGGCGGAAGAAGAACTGGTCGAGCTTCGCGCTCAGATCGAGACCTTGGAAAACGATGTGTTGCGCGCGATGATTCCACCAGATCCGACCGATAGCCGTAATTCGGTGATGGAAATCCGTGGTGGCGCGGGCGGTGATGAAGCCAACATTTTCGCCGGTGATCTGTTCCGTATGTATAGTCGTTACGCCGAGCGGCGTGGTTGGAAGGTGGAAGTGATGAGCACCAGCTTGGCCGATACCGGTGGCTATCGTGAAATTATTTTCAACATGACCGGCGAAGATGCCTACAAGTATTTGAAATTTGAAAGTGGTGTACACCGCGTGCAGCGTGTGCCCGTGACCGAGACGCAAGGCCGCATCCATACTTCGACTGCCACGGTGGCCGTGCTGCCTGAGGCGGAAGAGGTGGATATCGAGATCCGCACCCAGGATTTGGACATCGCGACGATGCGCGCTTCGGGCGCAGGTGGTCAGCACGTCAATACCACTGACTCTGCGGTGATGATGACGCACATCCCGACCGGAGTGACTGTGTATTGCGCCGATGAACGTTCGCAGATTAAGAATCGTGCCAAGGCGTTAACCGTGATGCGCTCGCGCTTACTCAAAGCGAAAGAGGACGAGGAACATGCAAAATATGCCGCGGAACGTAAGGGCCAGATTGGCACCGGCGACCGCTCCGAGCGCATTCGCACTTATAACTATCCGCAAGGGCGCCTCACCGATCACCGGATTGGCCTGAGTCTGTCATTGCCGTCCGTGATTGATGGAGATCTTGAGGATCTGATCGATGGTCTACAGAATTTTGATTATGATGCCCGTATTGAGAATTTATTGAAGGCGCAGGTAGAGGTCTGAGACTTGAGAGACTTGAGAGCTGAGGGCTGAAACCTGAGGGCTGAGAGATTTGAGACCTGAGACCTGAGAGCTGAGGGCTGAAAGATTTGAGACCTGAGAGCTGAAAGTGAAGAAAAATGACTTCGAAACATTCTGTCTGTAATATGCGAAATCGTTTGTTTGTGGCGTCGTTGCTTGCAACGGCCAGCAGTTGGATCAGGCCAATTACGTAAGAGGCCGTTGCAAGCAACGACGCTACAGTTTAATGTAAATCTACTTTTCTAAAAACGTATTATGGCACTGTTAACGATTCGCGAAATTAAAGAGCGCACGGAGGCTTTCTTCGAGTCCAAGGGCGTGCCGAATGCACGACTGGATACGGATACATTGATTGCGCACTCGCTTGGTATTAAGCGGCTAGAGTTGTATCTCGATCTCGATCGTCCACTCACTGAAGCGCAGCTCGCCGAGCTGCGCCCCCTAGTCAAGCGCCGTGCGGAGCGCGAGCCGCTGCAATACATCGTCGGCACAGTGGATTTCTGCGACATGGAGCTCAAAGTGGATCGGCGGGCATTGATCCCACGCTTCGAGACCGAAGAGTTGATCGAGCTTGTGACTGAAGCCTTAACGGCAAACCCCAAGATGATTTTGGATTTGGGCACGGGGTCTGGTGCGTTAGCCTTAGCGTTGGCAAATAAATATCCAGAGGCGTCGGTCGATGCGGTCGATGTCAGCGCCGGAGCGCTTTCGCTGGCACAAGAGAATGCGGCCGCTCTGGGGCTAGACAAACGGGTGACGTTTCATGAGGGGAGTTGGTGGCGCCCTTTGGGACTAGGTGAGCAACGCTATGATTTAATCGTCTCAAACCCGCCGTATTTAACCGACGAAGAAATGACCACCGCCGAGCCTGAAGTGGTCGACCACGAGCCACACAGCGCACTGGTTTCGGGCGCGGATGGCCTTGACGATTGTCGCCTCATTTTTCAAGACGCCGCGAGTCACATGAAGCCAGGCGGGCTACTGGCACTGGAGACCGGCATCGCACAGACCGAGGCTTTGGATGCACTGGCTGCGGCAGCGGGTCTGCAAGGTGAGTGCATGGAGGATTTGAGTGGCCGTCCGCGATTCTATTTCGCGCGGAAATAGGGAGGACGAACTCCTGGCGTAAAGCCAGTCGCTACGAGGGGAATGGTTGCATTTCTGGGTGTAGCGAGCGGGTTTATCCCGCGATTTTTTATTACGACCAAGAATCAGTCGTAGCGAGCGGGTTTATCCCGCGATTTTTCATTACGAGCAAAGAATCAGCCGTAGCGAGCGGGTTTATCCCGCGATTTTTCATTACGGACAAAGAATCAACCGTAGCGAGCGGGTTTACCCCGCGATTTTTCATTACGGACAAAGAATCAACGTAGCGAGCGGGTTTACCCCGCGATTTTTCATTACGGACAAAGAATCAACCGTAGCGAGCGGGTTTACCCCGCGATTTTTCATTACGGACAAAGAATCAACGTAGCGAGCGGGTTTACCCCGCGATTTTTCATTACGGACAAAGAATCAACGTAGCGAGCGGGTTTATCCCGCGATTTTTCATTACGGACAAAGAATCAACGTAGCGAGCGGGTTTACCCCGCGATTTTTCATTACGGACAAAGAATCAGCCGTAGCGAGCGGGTTTACCCCACGATTTTGTGGTTTGCGTCGTTTTTCCATGGGGCTTGCAATGCGAGCCACTCAGGTTCGGGGCGTTGTTTGGGGAATTTGTCGACGAACCACTGTGCATCATTACTCAAAATTTTCCAATACGGCCAAACTTCATTAGTTGCTAAGAGTTGTGCTCGATAGGGATTGCATAGCATGTAGCGCAGATAGGGATCGGTCGTTTCGTTTTCTCGTAATCGATGTTCAAAGAAATTCTTCTGCCAGTGTAAATTTCGTTTTCGAATGGGTGGTGTCAGCGGCCCTTTGAGTGTGCGGACGATTGAACCTGGCGTCGTATCTCGCGGTAACACGAACAACGCATGGAAGTGGTCAGGCATGCATACGACTGCATGAAAGTCGGCTTCGCTCAGTCGGCAATGGTATAATAATTTCGACCAAATGAGAGGAGTCGTTAGGCCTGAATGCCGATCTTTTGTAACGCAAGTGATGAAGTATCGAGCACCTGGAATACTAATGCGATGCATTCGTAGCTGGGAGATTCCATCAGTCCTAAGCGGCATGTTGATTATGCTAGCCTAGATTTGTGTTTCTTCAAATGTGAGAGCGGAAAAGCAGCGCGACTCCTGGCATAAAGCCAGTCGCTACAGGGGCGCGAGTCGCTACCGACCAAGAATCAACCGTAGCGAGCGGGTTTATCCCGCGATTTTGTGGTTTGCGTGGCGTGAACTCATGCGACTCCTGGCATAAAGCGAGTCGCTACAGGGGCGCGAGTCGCTACCGACCAAGAATCAACCGTAGCGAGCGGGTTTATCCCGCGATTTTGTGGTTTGCGTGGCGTGAACTCATGCGACTCCTGGCATAAAGCCAGTCGCTACAGGGGCGCGAGTCGCTACCGACCAAGAATCAACCGTAGCGAGCGGGTTTATCCCGCGATTTTGTGGTTTGCGTGGCGTAAACTCATGCGACTCCTGGCATAAAGCCAGTCGCTACAGGGGCGTGAGTCGCTACCGACCAAGTATCAACCGTAGCGAGCGGGTTTATCCCGCGATTTTGTGGTTTGCGTGGCGTAAACTCATGCGACTCCTGGCGTAAAGCCAGTCGCTACAGGGGCGCGAGTCGCTACCGACCAAGAATCAACCGTAGCGAGCGGGTTTATCCCGCGATTTTGTGGTTTGCGTGGCGTGAACTCATGCGACTCCTGGCATAAAGCCAGTCGCTACAGGGGCGTGAGTCGCTACCGACCAAGTATCAACCGTAGCGAGCGGGTTTATCCCAATGCCATTGCATATTGAATTTAATACAACCGCTTCGCTAGTGAGCGAGAGATTTGGGAGGGAAAAAACTTTGATAATTGACCCGTTTATTTCCTTACACCTGCCGCCCAAACGCGACCGCTAGGCCCATCAGGGTGAGGTCTTCGACGAAGCGGCTCTTCTGCGCCCAGTCCTTGGTGAGGTTGGCGATGCTACCGCCGGTGGAAAGCACCACCGGTTCGGCTTCGCCGCGCGTTTTGAGTTCGTCTAGGACACGGGCGAGGAGGGCGTCGACCATGCCGGAAAAGCCGACCGCAACGCCAAGTTTCATCGCGTGTACAGTGGATTTACCAATCGCACCCTCGACGTTGAGTAGGTCGGCTTCGCTGAGTTCGGGCAGGAGTGCCGTTTGCTCGTGCAGATAGCGGGTCATCACGGCGAGACCGGGGGCGATGATGCCGCCTTCGTAGCCTGCGCTGGTAATAATGTCGAAGGTCACTGCGGTGCCCATGTCGAGAATGATGGCGGGTACGCCGTGGTATTGCTGCACGGCGATCGCATTGGCGATACGGTCTTGGCCGATTTCTTCGGGATTAGGATACGCTAAATCGAGGCCGCAGCAGGTTTTGTGTGTGAGGTGAAAAATGGGCAGATTGAACCGACGCACACTGGCTTGCAGGTGCGCATTGATAGCTGGCACAACGGAGCAAAATGAGATGCCGATGACGCCGCTAAGTAGCGGTTCCAGCAGCGTCGCAAAGGCTTTGGATTCGCCGCCGCGAAAGCCGTCGGTCGGAAAATGTCCAGTGTCAGTGACGATTTGGCCGTCTACGATTCCGTAGTGGCAGCTGGTGTTGCCAACATCGATGCTTAAAATTTTCATTATTTTATTCGTAGTGTGCGCGCTTGCTCGCGCCCGATTATTGTTGGGCTTATGCAGGCGCGAGCAAGCTCGCACGCCACGTAGCAGGTGAATTACTTTTTTAATGTAACATCACCGGCTCGCACCGGGATCGTGCTGCCGTCGGGTTGTGCGAGCAGCAGTGCGCCCGATGCGTCGATGCCGCTGACGATGCCAGAGATTGCTTTGCTACCTTGGAGTGCAGTCACTGGTTTACCGCTGAGTGAGCTGAGGGGCGCCCACGCGTCGGCGAGTTTTTCGGTCGTTTTATTATGGATACAGACCTCGTAGGCGTGGTTGATCGCTTGCAGCACGCGGGCGGCGACTTGGTTGATCGGCACTTCTTCGCCGTTGATCGCGTAGAGGCTGGTGGCGATCTTGCGCAGCTCTTTCGGGTAGCTCGACGGGTTGCTATTTAAGTTAATACCAATGCCGAAGACGATGCTGCGCAGGCTATCGGAATCCATTTTCGCCTCTGTGAGCATACCGGCGAATTTTCGGCCGTCGCAGTGTAGATCGTTGGGCCATTTGATCTGCAGCTTGGCTTTGGGAGTGAAGGGCTGCAGTGCGCGGCAAATGGTGATGCCGGCCCACAGGGTGAAGTGCTGGAGCTGCTGCGGTGGGATGTTGGGCTCAAATAACACCGACAAATACAAGTTATCGGCCGAGGCGCTATACCATTCGCGGCCGAGGCGTCCGCGGCCTTTGGTCTGGCAACTAGAAGCGATGGCGAACGGGCTGTTACGGCCGTAGCTGATTTGCCGCTCTGCTTCGCTATTGGTGCTATCGATCACTGGAAAATAAAGCACGTCGAGTGGTGCCGCGGCGTCCTGCAAATAGTAACGCAGCAACGCGGGATGCAACACTTCGGGCTCTTGTGTGAGTCGGTAGCCGCGGTTGCGCACCGCTTCGAAGGCAAAGCCCTGGTTGCGTAATTTCTCTAGTTTGCCGTGAATGGCAGGCCGGGAAATGTCTAGCTGCTCGGCGAGCAGGCTGCCAGAAACAAACTCGTCGGGCGCATCGAGGAGTGCCTTGAGGATGACGAACTCATCCTCGGAACAAGACACTTGGTTGTATTCGGTTTCAGTTGTCATTTGTTTAGGGGCGAGTGGCTTGGAAGTGGTCTTAAAATTAGTAATTAACACAAATTAGCTTTTTTCCGTGGAAGCGACACTCTTGTCGCTTTAGTTTTCTCGATCTTGCGCGATCCCAAGCGACAAGAGTGTCGCTTCTACGTTCTTAAGGATGGTGTGACAGTGAGGAGTGATAATTGTGAACAGTCTTTGTCTACTTAATCTTAATCATACGCTTAATCCTAATCATCACTTTCACTGCTATAGCCAATCGAGGCCGATGTCCTTCCAAGTGCTTTGATGCACGGGCGCACCGGTGGAGATAAAATCGAGGCCGAGTATGCCGAGGCTCGCTAAAGTGTCGAGTTGGATGCTGCCGCTGGCTTCGCTACAGGCGCGGTCGCCGATCAGTTCGATGGCAGCTGTCAGGTCATCCTCGCAGAAGTTATCGAGCAGGATGATGTCGGCGCCGGCCTCAAGCACGGCTGGGATTTGCTCAAGTGTATCGACTTCGACTTCGATCGCGAGGCCTTCGCAGGCGCTGCGGGCGAGGCTAACCATTTCGGTGAGTCGGCCACCACCGGTGGCTCCGGCCACGGCGAGGTGGTTGTCCTTGAGCATCACTCGGTCGAACAAGCCGATGCGGTGGTTGTAGCCGCCACCACATGCGAAGGCATATTTTTGCAGCACGCGATAGCCGGGCAGAGTCTTGCGTGTATCGAGTAGCACGGTGTCGCTCTGGCTGAGGGCATCGGCGTAGGCACGTGTTTCGGTGGCGATGCCGGCTAAGTGCTGGAGAAAGTTGAGAATGATGCGCTCAGCTTGCAGCAGTGGCCCAGAGGGGCCGGTGAGTGTGCCGAGTGAATCGCCAGCGGTGACCCGGCCACCGTCTTGCACCTGCGCTTCGAAGCTGCAGCCCTCTCCATAGGAGTTCAGTGCGAGTTGTACCAGGCCGAGTCCGCAGACCACCATCGGCTCGCGGGCGGTGAGTTGGGCGGTGCCAATTGCGCCCTCGGGCATCAGGGCGGTGGTCACATCGCCGAGTCGCTCGGGACGTTCAGCCAGTCCCGCGCCAGCGAGGTCTTCGATCTTTGCGAGGCCGACGAGTTGGCGTAGATAGTCTGGATCGAGGTCGGACCAGCTCAGTTGTGTGCGAAAGTCGGCTTGTGTGTATCTGCGTGCGGTGGACATGTCTGAATTATTCGAAAGATTGAAAGTCGGAGACTCTTTGGTTACTGCGCTCAAACACAATACGCTTTCTCAATTGGCTATGTGTTGGAGTGCCGCCGACGCCGACACTGACACCACCGCGAGTACTGATGCCGATGGAGTTGAAAATATTATAGTTGGGCTGCAGTTGGTGGTATTCCCAGATGTAGCGCGTGCCGCTGGAGAGGGTGTCGGGCTTGATGTGGCTGGGGTCGCCGAGCGCCATGCGCACTTGATCTTCATCAAAGCCGACTGCGATCTGACCGCTACGAATGAGGCGTTTTTCGGCGGCGGTGTAGCGGTTGAACTCTGCCCCACTCGCATCGATACGTTGGCTGGTGGTCGAGCAGCCGCTAATTAGAGCAATGGAGAGAGCGCAGAGCAGATGAGATATTTTCATAATGGGTGGATGTTGAAGAGATACAGTGCCTGTCTGAAGTGCATCATGCTATTGTGTGGATGCGTTCGCTCCAGCTTAATCCTAGATTGTTCTGTCAGAAGCCAGGCAACAGAGGACAGAGACATCGTCATTCTGGCGTAACGAAGAATCCCACAACTCTCTGGCCTCTGCCGTCTGTTCTCTGATGACTCACTCCCGTCTAATGTTTTGGGTGAAAACACACTCGCACTTCGACCTGCTTTGACTATCTCAGTGGTTATGCTTTTGGAAATCTGTTTTATAGTCATGCTCTCAATTGGAGTGGCGGCCTTGTTTTGGTTGATGGTGCGGCACTCCTCAGAGAAAATCATGCGTCAGTATCGCACGATAGCGCAGCAACTAAAGGTTGATTTGACCGAGCCAAAGCCGCAACTCGCCGGGTTTATTCGCGCGGAGCCATTTGTGCATGGCGTGTATCGTCAACGGGAGATTTCGATCTCGGTGCCGGGCAAGGGGCTACAAAATACGCGTCAGATTGAGACGATTATAAAGGTCAAAGTCGACGACGAGTCATTTACATGGCAAATCACCGCGACTGGCTTGCTGGGGGGCTTTCGTCAACGTGACAGTGGCTCGAAGCAACGTTGGTTGAGTGGCGACTCATTGTTTGATTCCGCGATCGACGTGCGTACCAATGATGAGGTTCAGTTCGCGCGTATTTTCGACAGCGATCGCCGTGCGCTAATTGCCAAGGTTTTGAAAGATTCGAAGGGCACCATTGCTCAGCGCGACGGCGTGTTGTCTTTTTCTGAATTCGGTCTGATCGCGGATGATACCAAGCGTGAGCGCTTTCTGCAGTTGACTGAGCTAATGTGCGATTTGGCCGAGGTGGTGGAAGGTCGATAAGTTTCGCGTCGCTTGTATCTTCGGTCGATTCGATTAGACTGTTCGGTTCAATCAAATGAATCAAAGAGCTAGGATACTTGATGCATTCAGTTTTAGCTAAAATGATCTAATAAACCACAGCGCCCGCGCGTTCCTGCTATGATGAAATCAATACGACTCCAATTCTTTACTGTTTGTCTCGCGACTTTAGTGTCCGCGCAACCGGCGATCACTGTCTATAACGAAAACTTCGGCGTGGTGCGCGATACCGTGTCGCTCGATCTGAATGCGGGTCTCAATGATGTCAGCTACAGTGGCGTGACCGCGCAACTCGAGCCCGAGTCGGTGATTTTACGTGATCCCAGCGGCGCGGTCGCGCTCAGTGTGGTCGAGCAGAGCTATCGTGGTGATCCAGTCGATCAGCAACGATTGCTGCAAATGTTCGAGGGCCAGTCAATTCGGTTTCTAAAGGTGGTGGACGGCAAAGAGGTGATCGAGTCGGGTAAAATTATCCGTGCGCCTTCAATGATTACCACCAAGAATCAATACGGCAATCCGCAGCAAAAGCACTTGGAGCCGATTATTCAGGTCGATGGCGAGCTACAGACGCGGCTCCCGGGTGTGCCACTCTTCCCCAGCCTTGGTGACGATTCGGTGCTGCAGCCAACCCTGTCATGGAAACTACATTCTGACAAAAAAGCAGCTTTTGACGCCCAGCTCAGCTATTTGACCAATGGTATGTCGTGGAAGTCCGACTACAATCTTGTGCTACCCAAACAAGGCGACGCGGTGACATTCACTGGCTGGGTTTCGATTGAGAACAACACCGGTAAGACCTTTGAAGATGCGAAGATCAAGTTGATTGCGGGCGATGTGAATAAGGTGGAACCACCGCAACCGCAGCGCCGTGAGAAAGTTTATGCAATGGCCATGGCTGATGGCGCATCTGCACCCCAAGTCGAAGCGAAGAAGTTCGACGAGTTTCACATGTATGCATTACCGCTCGCTACGACGCTGCGCGATCGTGAAACCAAGCAGGTGGAATTCGTCCGTGGTGAAAATGTGCAAACCACGAAGCTCTACGTCTATGAGGGGCTGAAGGCGAGCTACCGCGGCGGGATGAATCTCAATCAAAATTACGGCCAAAATGGGCAGCCAGACGTAGCGATTTACCGCGAGCTTGAGAATCGCAAAGAGAACGGTCTCGGTGTGGCATTGCCAGCAGGGCGTATGCGTTTTTATCGGATGGACGAGGACGGTCAGCTTGAGTTTACCGGTGAGAACACCATCGATCACACGCCGAAAAATGAGACCATCCGCGTCTATCTCGGCAATGCCTTCGACATCGTTGGCGAGCGCAAGCGCACGAATTTCTACAAACACCCGAGTCAGGATTTAATCCGCGAGACCTTTGAGATTGAGATCCGCAACCGCAGCGAAGAGACCGTGACCGTGAAAGTGGTGGAGCCGCTGTTTCGCTGGTCGAATTGGAAGATCCAAAAGCCCAGTCAGGCGTTTGAGAAGACCGATGCGCAAACCATTGAGTTTCCGGTCACAGTGGATCCAGATGGCACGCAGACGGTGACTTATACCGTCGAGTATACTTGGTAGCGGCTTGGTATTCTTATTGAAGCCAGGATCATACAATGGGAGGAAATCGCGAGATCAACCCGCTCGCTACGATATTCGCTTCTGGCATTTGGGAGGGATGACCTCCGTGTCGTCCGGTACCGCTGCGATATTCGCTTCTGGCATTTGGGAGGGATGACCTCCGTGTCGTCCGGTACCGCTGCGATATTCGCTTCTTGCTCTTGGGAGGGACGACCTCCGTGTCGTCCGGTACCGCTACGGGAGTGGCTGGCATGACTAACCGCCGACAGGGAATCTTGGATTTTAATGTTATTTCTAAACTGCTGGCGGTCGACACGGAGGTCGACCCTCCCCAACAGAATCGCCGCCACATTAGGCACAGAGTGGTATTCCCTCGGTAAATGACGATGAACCTTTTTTTGTAGCGACTGGCTTTACGCCAGGATTCTCAGGGCAGTCCTGTGTGGGCGGTGGCTTTGCGGGCACTGTGATCTCGCGCAGAGGCGCTGAGTTTTTTCGGCGATGGCCTTTAGGCTCTGCGGATCTTGGGAGGGATGACCTCTGTGTCGTCCGGTACCGCTGCGATATTCGCTTCTGGCTCTTGGGAGGGACGACCTCCGTGTCGTCCGGTACCGCTACGGGAGTGGCTGGCATGACTAACCGCCGACAGAGAATCTTGGATTTTTATGTTATTTCTAAAGCAGTTGCGGTCGACACGGAGGTCGACCCTCCCTAACAGAATCGGCCAACCCCAACAGATTAGCCCAACCCCGACGAATCGCGAGATCGACCCGCTCGCTACGATATTCGCGTTGCTGCCGTACATGTTGTAGCGACTGGCTGTATGCCAGGACCATATCAACTATCTTGAAAGCGGGCCTACTCTGCCCGCTGCGCTTTTTCGTCGAAGTAGATCTTTTGCAGCGCAAGGAAGTCTTCGCCACGTGATCCACTCAGAATCGTATGGTCGTAGAGTTCGTGTTGCTGCATTTCAGCGGTCGCGACTTGCATGCGCCGCTGGATCTCGTCTTCGGCGTCCGTCGCACGACCACGCAGGCGTTGCTCCAGCTCTTCCAGTGTGCGGGGCATGATAAAGACAGTGACGACGTGGCCCTTGAGCAGTGGGTCGGTCAGCGCGGTTTGGCGCATTTGCGCGGCGCCTTGCACGTCGATGTTAAGCAGTAGGTCGGTGCCGATCGCGAGTTTGTCCTGCACCTCGCTTTTGAGCGTGCCGTAAATGTTACTGTGCACGTGGGCGTGTTCGTAGAAATGCCCTTCGGCGATCTTTTGCTCGAAGGTGGCGTGGTCGAAAAAGTAGTAATCGACGTGGTCTGTTTCGCCTACGCGTGGCTGGCGGGTGGTGGAGGTCACGACCCGCCAGAGCTCGGGCACTTCAGCGAGCATACGGTCGCAGAGTGTGGTTTTGCCACTACCTGCGGGGCCAGAGACAATGATGAGTAGGCCAGTCTGGGGAATGTTGTTGTCCACGGTGTTTAGTAGGTGAATGCAACGCCGATGAGCAACAGTCCGTAGGCCGCAAATGCGCCGCCGAAGAGTTTAGGCCGGCGCTCTGATTGGTAGAGCCATTCAAAGAAGTCGCGTAGTTTATAGGGATTTGCTCCGAGGATCAGCGACACAACAATGGCGACATATACAAAAGTGACCAAAAATAGGCGTGCTTGCGGCAGCTGCATGTAAGCGGCGTCGAGTAGCACGCCGGCCGTCATGAGGATCAGCGCTGCCAAGCCGCGCACGGCGAGAAAGTCGGGCACGTAGTAGAATGAGCCAAGCGCAGTGACGAGGAAGATGATGAACAGGATGTTTTTATATTGTCCGAAATCTGCAGGGCCTAGCTGCAACACTTTGTAGAGAAACCACGCAGCCGCGGCGCCGAGCAAAATAAAGGCGGCTGCCTGCGAACGCGGAAAGGCCTGCGTGCTGTTGGCAGTTTTCATGCCGTGCCAAAAATAGTGGCCGCCGAAGACGAGAAGGAAGAGTCCTGTGTAAAGTGTGGCTTGAAAGAGTGTCATGGTCAAAGGGCGGATCACTAATATGTGATCGTTGCTAGGTAATGGGTAATGGCTGTGGCCGCGGGTTAAAGCAAAAAAACCAAGACGGGATTTGTCAGACTGCAGATCAGTGGGCAATAAAGGCGTATGGATTTAAAACTCGCAGGTTCAGTGCATTCGATCGATTTGATCGTATTTGATTGTGATGGGGTGCTGCTCGATACGGTGGCAGCAAAGATTGAGGCTTTTCGCCGTTGGGTGCCAGCTGCGCATGTGGAGCTGCGTGAAGCCTTTATGGCGATTGTCATGGCCGGCTTTGGTCAAAGCCGTACTTTTCATATCGAGCGTTTTTACCGTGAGCTGCTGCATCAACAGCCAGATCAGGTATTTTTGGATGCCGAGGTCGCGCGTTTTACCGATATTTGTGAGCCCTTGTGCGCGTCTGCTAGTTGGCGCGTGGGCTCGCGGGAATTTGTGCAGGCCTGTCATACTGCTGAGATCCCGCGCTATGTGTTGTCTGGCGTGCCACAGGCTCCTCTGGAGGAGCTGTTGGCTTCGGCGGGCGGCACGGATTTATTCGACGTGATCATTGGCTCGCCACCGGGCAAGCCCGAGAGCATGGCGCGTATTCTTGCCGAGACCGATACGCCTGCGCATCGCACGCTATTTATTGGCGATGCGAATGCCGATCACGTCGCGGCGCTTCATGTGGGCGCGCATTTTGTTTATTTCCCATCGGAGGCGCAGCGGCCCGAGGCGGAAATCGTCACTGAGGTCAGTGACCTTCGGCAGCTATTGGTCGAAACGGAATGAAGCGTGTTAGCCACGAAGGTTTAATTCCATGTGCGCGGGATCTCGCAAAATGAACCATTGTCCGTTCTCTGCGGGTGACGAATTCTGAGCGCTGCTTAGTTTTACTTTCCGCCTGATAGAGTTTTTGTTTGGGGCGATTTTACAGTGATCGCAGGGGCGCCCTTTTTGTGTGCAGCTGGGCTGTTCGCATGACCGACAGTGATAGGAGTGTGGGCGACCCGCCCACGTTGAGACGTTGTTGATGCAAACGAGGGCGAGTCGTCGACAACCAGTTCCGGCTACTCATTTTACTGACTCAACCGAGTAGCCTTGCTCTTTGAGTAACTGAAGAATGCCATCTTCGCTCGCCGCATGCGCGACGCCGACCAGTACAAATTCGACCTCAGGACTCTTCAGGAAAGCTTCGATTTGTGGAATCCAGCTGCGGTTGCGGTCGGCTAGCATCGCCGCGTAGAGTTCTGGATAGTCCTGCATGTCTGAGATAAACAACGCTTCAATCTCTGCGAGATCACCCGCTCGCCATGCGCCGATGAGTTGGTCAAACAACTCCTTCATGTGCGCAAGGTCTTCGAGTCCGTAGCGCACCAGCTCATCTTCCATACCATCGCCCATGGTAGTGATTAAGTCGATTTGAAATTCGGGCGTCTCCAGAGATTGCACCGGCTTGTTATCCTTTAATCCAAGTGCATAATAATGCATATCGACGCCTTCTTGTGAGACGCCTGCCTTACTGAGTTCTTGCATCATGAGCATCATCATCACCATCCCAGGCTTGATATTGTCGAGCATTTCGATCGGTAAACCGCTTTTTAAGCACTGTGCTGCGAGTGCCTGATACGTCTCTGCGGAAAGCACGCTTTTCAGATTACGTCCATCGGTGTAGCTCGCTTTGGCCAAGAGTTGCATCGCAAATGCTGGATCTTGCGCGGCAGCCGGATCGATTTCGAACACCAGTGTGTCTGAGGCGGCATAGGCTGAGTCGAACTCTTTCGGTAGTGGGTAGTCGGCGGGGCGCAAGACATGGCATGTGCCGCCGATGTAGAGGAACTGCTCGCCCTTAGAGACTTTCCAGACCGAGCTTTCGGCCAGAAGAAAACTGGGCAGCAGCGCAATCATCAGGGCAATCATCAGGTCGGTCGTTTTTAGCATAGGGCAAGTATGAATAGCTGCGCGTCAACTTCAAGAGTTGGTGTGGCCTCCGTCGTCAGACGGGGGGCTGACAAAGTGTCTACACGTTGATTCGTCGGGGGGACACTGGCTTCATGCCCAGAATTGGGTTGCAGCTAAGGGCATCATAACGGGATAAGCTCGCTTGCTACAATTGATTCTTCTCCCGTAGCGACTGGCTTTACGCCAGGAAAACGCATCCACTAGGACAAATCGCGGGATAAACCCGCTCGCTACGCTGATCGGAGTCTTCGCTCGCATCGCTTATCGCGAATTGGCGAAGCCATCTCGGCTATCGAACCACCGAGGTAGAAACCGCTACGCTGGTTTCGTTACGCATTGACTCGTCCTTTAACAACCAGTGCGCCAGCTGCGGGAAACCGTTTGGCATAGCTGGCGATGTAGGAGCACTGCGGCACCACCTGCAGCTGCTCGGCGCGCGCGCTGTCGAACGCAGCTTTCGCCAGCAGCCCTGCGATGTTTTGCCCGCGTAGTTCCACCGGCACGTAGGTGTGGTGAATCGTCATTAAGGTGCCGGATCGAGTGTATTCCAGGACCGCGGTGGCATTGCCGATGATGATTTCGAAGCGTGTATGATCGGTTGAATGCTGGACTGTAGGCATTGGTTGATAATTAGGATGAAGGTCTGCCAGGAATCTCGCAACAGTGAAGGTAAGCGCTCAAGCTCTCAAACCTCAGCTTTCAAGTCTCAGGCTTCAAGTCTCAGCTCTCCCCTCTCAAGCCTGTTCCTTCACTTGCCCAGAGGGCACCCAGTTCAGTCACCCTTCGCTTCGCTCAGGGCAAACCTTCGGTTCACCCCCGACTCATTTCATTCGCTACCCTTACGGCGGGGCTCAGAAGCATCCACGCACTGTCGTGCTTCGTCAGGTTTCAAGTCTCAAGTCTCAGCTCTCAAGTCTCAGCTCTCAGCTCTCCCCTCTCAGCTCTCACTGAACGGGCCGCTTATACCAAAAACCGCAGAGCCTGCGGGAGCGCACTGCAATTGGCACCAGCATCATGAAAAAGACCCAGCCGAGCATTTTTGGGCCGCTATACCAGTGAAATTTGCGCGCCGAGGTGCGCGCGGCGGGTTGAGTGATAATGTCAAAGCTCAAGCCATGTGCTCGGCCCCATTTGCGCAGAAGCCGTGATAGCCGCACTTCTTCGCTGGCGTAGAGTTTTTGATCAAACCCGCCGACGGCCTCAAAGGCAGCGCGTTGGCAAAACAGAAAGCTTCCCGCAGCGGTGCGGGTGAAGGTTGAAATTCGGCTCCATGCGGCGATTCCCCAGCGGCCAAGCAATCCGGCCTGCTGAGTGTTTTCAAATGCGATGATGGCGCCACCGCCGCAGCTGCCAGTTGCGAGTTGACGCAGCGCTTCGGCTAACAGTTCGGCGCAGATCCGCGTATCGGCATCGACAAAAATCAGCTGCTGCCCACGGCTGGCTTGCGCGCCAGTATTACGTGCGCGGGCGATTTGATTGATCGGTTCGAACACCACTAGGTCGGCGCCTGCCGCAGTGGCAATCGCAGCGGTGCTGTCGGTGGAGTTGTTATCGACTACGATGCACTCGCCAGTGAGTCGCTGCGCGGCCATTGCCGCACGAATTGCGGCAAGCGTCGCCGGTAGTTCGGCTCCTTCATTGAAGGCGGGAATGATGATCGAGTAGTCAGGCGCGGAAGGCATGTTAGCAAGATGGGTGAAGCCTGGCGCAAATGCAACGCATCGGCAGAATTAGCGTCTCCCTGCTGCGCGAGCGGGGAGTGGCGCGGCGTTGCTCATCACGGAATTGTCGATTACACTGTGTTCGGCGGCCACCGCCGCGTAGGCGGTTTGCAGTGCTGGCCAGACCGCAGTGGCTTCGCCCCAGACCACGGTCGACATCGTGCCAGTGTCGCGATCAATGCCCGTTGCGTCGAGTGCATCGAGATAGGCATGCACGGCTTCGCGAACGCATCCGTCGAGTGCATAGACGGAGACTTGAACAGAGATGAGTGGATCTGTTTTAGGCAGTGGCAGTGGAGCTGGTGTCATGCTTGCTAGCTGAAGGATTTCGTCGTGCGCTGTCACTCCTTGTTTGAGATGCAGCTGTGGAACAATTTGCGTGGAACATTGTAATTCCCTTGTGAGTCTGTGTTTTGTCGCACTCTTTAGTTATTTGGATCTCCGTGGAACATTGAGTGTGGAACATTTATTTGTTCGCACTCGTATGACGCCGACCACGCGGAGGTGGTCCCTCCCTTGGTGGAGTTGGACTAGGGAGGGACGAGTATCATGCCCTTCAGGGTGCTCCGCCTGGTCCGCGGATGGCTGAGTCGTTTCGCTCTACGTGTGGATGCGCAGGCACAAAAAAGCCCGCGATCACTCGCGGGCTTTTGTTTAAATTAGCAATTAGCAATCTGGCTGCTGTTTACTGGTCGCTGTCCGCTGAACTACACCAGCATCATTGCGGGCGTCTCAAGGATTTCCTTGAGGGCTTGCAGGTACTGTGCGCCAACCGCGCCGTCGATGGTGCGATGATCGCCGGAGAGGCCGATCTTCATCACTTGCCCGACCACGATTTCGTCGTGCTCATTCACCACGGGCTTTTTGATCGTCGCACCGATGCTCAGAATCGCCGCATTGTTCGGGTTAATGATCCCGTAGAAGTCGGAGATGCCGAACATTCCGAGATTGGTCACCGTCAAAGTGGAGCCGCTCATTTCGTTCGGAGTGAGTTTCTTGCCACGTGCCTTCTTAATCAGAACCTTCGCTTCTGCGCCGATTTCGCGCAGACCTTTGGTCTCTGCGTTACGGATCACTGGAGTGACGAGGCCGTCATCGATTGCGACGCCAAATGCGAGGTGCACGTTGGCGTGTTGCTTGATGGTGTCACCTTCCCATGAGCGATTGATCGCAGGGACGCGGCGCACCGCTTCGGCTGCTGCCTTGAGGGTGAGATCATTGACGGAGAATTTAACGCCACCCTGTTCGGGCGGCAGGTCTGCAAGCTTGCCATTGAGCTCGGCGCGGAGCTTGGCAAGTGGCGCGCCATTGACTTCGATCTGTAGGTAGAAATGTGGTGCCTGTGTCTTGGAAGCGACCAGCGCCTTGCCGATGCTTTTACGCATGTTGGAGACGGGAATCTCGAGTGCTTCAAGCGTCGCAGCCGGTGCAGCGGCTGGAGCACTGGCTGCAGGCGATGCGGCAACTGGCTTCGCCTTGAGCACGTCTTCCTTGAGGATGCGTCCGCCTGGGCCGGAGCCTTGAACGGTTGCGAGGTCGATACCTTTTTCGGCGGCGATCTTCTTTGCCAGTGGCGAGGCTTTGATGCGTGCGCCAGTGCTTGCTGCTGGAGCTGCAACCGGTGCCGGAGCTGCGGGTGCTGCAACAGGAGCTGGTGCCGGTGCGGCTGGTGCTTCAACAACTGCGACTGGCTCAGGAGCTGCAGCAGCTGGTGCCGAACTGGTGACTGCAGGTGCTTCTTCGCCAGCTTCACCGATCGCTGCGATTGGATCGCCGACGGCTATTTCGTCACCTTCGCCGCAATAGCGTTTGATCAGGATGCCTTCGTCGAAACATTCGACTTCCATGGTGGCCTTGTCGGTTTCGACTTCAGCGATCATGTCGCCGTTGGTGACTGGGTCACCTTCGTTTTTGAGCCAGCGGACCAGCGTGCCCACCGTCATGGTGTCGCTGAGTTTGGGCATATCAATTAATGTAGCCATAGTTTATAAAGTGAGAAGTGAAGTGTTAAAAGTGTGAGTGTCAGCTTACGCCATCAGTTTCATTGCCATTGCAATGATGCGCTCTTCGTTTGGAATTTGCCAATCTTCGAGTGGCTTAGCGTAAATGGTCGGTGCGTCGATCGAGGAGACACGGTGAACCGGTGCATCGAGGTAGTCGAAGGCTTTGAGCTGAATCAAGTGCGAGATCTGTGCGTCCACACCGCAGTAGGGCTTGTTCTCTTCGACCAGCAGCGCGCGACCAGTCTTTTTGACGGAGTTGAGAATCGCCTCTTCGTCGAGTGGACGGATAGAGCGCAGATCCACGACTTCGACGCTGATGCCGTGCTTGGCTTCCATGGTCTTGGCAGCCTGGAGTGAGAGCATAGAGCAACGACCGTGGGAAATGATGGTCATGTCGGTGCCTTCCTTGAGGATGTTGGCCACGCCGAGTTCGACAATATACTCTTCTTCAGGGACTTCCCATTTTTCTCCGTAGAGCAGGGTATTCTCCATGACGAAGACGGGGTCATTGTCGCGGATCGCGGCTTTCATGAGTCCCTTGGCATCGTAAGCGTTGGATGGGCAGACCACCTTCAGACCTGGGTGATTGGCCACCATATATTCGATGGTATGCGAGTGTGTCGCGCCGACGTTGGTGCCGCCATTGGCAGGGCCACGGACGACGATGGGCACATTCATCAAACCGCCGGACATGTAGCGGCAGAAGGAGGCATTGTTGAAGAGTTGGTCGATCGCAACGTAGCTGAACGACATGAACATCATCTCAATGACAGGCCGGATGCCGAGCATGGATGCGCCAATCGCGAGGCCAGAGAACGCGGCTTCGGAGATCGGTGTGTCGATCACGCGCTTGTCGCCGTGCTTGGCCCAGAGACCTTCGGTGACCTTGTAGGCACCGTTGTATTCGGCGACTTCTTCGCCCATGATGCAGACGTTTTCGTCGCGTTGGAGCTCCTCGTCGAGTGCTTGCTTAATAGCTTCGCGGTAAGTGATAAGTGGCATGGTATTTAAAGGAGTTAGAAGTTAGAAGATAGAAGTCAGGAGTAGAATGAGGTGAATCAATTCGTATTCCTAATTCGTAATTCCTAATTGGTTGTCTAGTCGTTGAAGAAGTAGGTGCCCTTGAGCTTGTTGTCGGCGTCGTTGTCTACTTCCCAATATACATCGGTTTGGATTTCTTCACGTGGCGCGTAAGGGCTGTCTTCGGCGAATTTCGCTGAAGCTTCGGCTTCGTCTTTTTTCGCTTGGTCGATCTTCTTGGCCAGCGCTTCGGTTAAAGTGCCGTCGGCGAGCAACTGAGACTTGATCAGGTTAATCGGATCTTTGGTGCGCTTGTACTCCTCGATTTCTTCCTTGGTCCGGTATTTCTCGTGGTTGGCGTCCGCGACGGAGTGTCCGCGATAGCGGTAGGTGCGGATTTCGAGCAGGAACGGTTTCATCTCTTCGCGGGCACGCTTCATCGCACGGTTGGCGACTTCCCGAACTTCAAAGGCGTCGTGGCCGTCGCAGACTTCCCAAGCGATGTCGAAGCCATCCGCACGGTGTGCGAGGTTTTCTCCCGCAGAGGAGCGTTTGAGGCTGGTGCCCATCGAGTAGCCGTTGTTTTCGATCACGAACACAACCGGAATATTCCAGAGCGAAACCAGGTTGAGCGTCTCCATGAAAGAACCTTGATTGACTGCGCCGTCGCCGAGGAAAGCCATCGCACAGCCCTTGAGGCCCTTATATTTGAGTGCGAACGCGAGTCCGGCACCGAGTGGTGTCTGACCAGCGACGATTCCGTGACCGCCCCAGTAGTTCTTGTCCGGGGCGAAAAAGTGCATCGAACCACCTTTGCCCTTCGAGCAGCCGGTGTATTTGCCATACATTTCAGCCATACACTCATTCATCGACATCCCGACTGCCAACGCGTGACCGTGGTCGCGGTAGGCGGTGATGATGTGGTCATTCTCCTCCATGAGGGACACGATCCCAGCGGCGACCGCTTCTTGACCAATATAGAGGTGCAGGAATCCTCCGATCTTACCTTGATTGTAGGCGCGTAGCGAGCGTTCCTCGAAGCGTCGAATCCCTACGATCATGCGGTAGAGTTCGAGCTTATCTTCTTTGGTAAGCTTCTTGTTAATCGGTGCATCCAAGAAGTTTTGAGGCTTCTTAGTCGTTGTTGCAGATTTTTTCTTGGTAGTAGCCATAATAGCGAAGCCAACGAAATTTGCATAAATCACCTCGATGACAAGTAAATTGAGGGGTTCCGACCATAGGACTGTATTATCAGGTCGATTAGTAGAATCACTGATTCCAGCTTTTCGGTTTACTTTCCGAGCAGCCGATCGCGCAGTTGCAGAGAGATCGGCCGCTCGCCGAGCCAGATTTGTAGGTAGTGTTGCGCAAATTCCTTGCCAGCTATAGTGATTAACTGTTCGCCGTTGATTGCAAAGGTGGTGCCGCTGCCAGCAATATAGGTCAGCGATGAGACGTCGCCGCGGCGAACCGATCGGTAAATCGCGTGTAGTTGCTCTGTGTCGGCCGTGATTCGCGATCGATCTTCGCTGCTGAGGTTTTTGGCGAGCATGTGATCCGCTGACTTTAGAATCGTTGCCTTGGAGATGCTGCGTAAATAGCGGAACTCGAGGCGAAATGAACAATTGCGCGTCAACACCTGCTCTGCGGTCGCGCCCGCTGCTGTGAACAGGGCGGCATCGTAGAGCTTGAAGAACATTTTGTGGGTGACGCGATGCGCTCCCATTTTTGGATAACTCACTCCTTCAATGGCTGTTGATTCGGCAAACACAGCAGCTCGCACGGAACTGACAGGCAGTAGCGCAGCGATCAACAGCATGCTAAAGCGGCACATACTTATTTATATTTTCGGTTTGGGCACAATGGTCGAGATGCCGCCATCGATCGTAAATATTTGGCCCGTTACAAAGCGGGCGTTTTCAGAGAGCAGCCACTCTGCGAGACTCGCAATGTCATCTGGCTGAGCGATGTCACCGAGTGGGTGCATTCGTTTTGATATCTCCAACATCTTTGGGTTGCTGGTCATCGGGCCCGCCAGCGGCGTGTCGGTCAGGCTGGGGGCGATCGCATTGATACGCAGACCGCGCGGTGCGTAGGTAGCTGCCGCAGAGCGCACCATGGCTTCGATGCCACCCTTTGCCGCGGCGATCGCTTCGTGGTTGGCGATCCCGACTTGCGCGGCAGCCGTACTAAAAAACAGGCAACTGCCACGGCTTTGTCGACTCATATGCTTGGTCGCGGCGCGAAGTGCGTAAAATGCGCTGCTGAGGTTGGTCAGGACGGTGTGGTGCCAATCCTCAGTCGAGGTGAGGTGTGCAGGCTTGAGGAAAATCGACCCGATCGCATGTGCATAGGCATCGATTTGGCCGTGGGTTGCGATGATCTGCTCAAAGCAGGTGCTGAGCGCTTCTGGGTCGGTTGCGTCGCAGCTGTGCGTTTCGATCTCTGGATGCCGGGCGCGTAGTGCCTCGAGTCCCTGCGCATTACGGGCAAAGCCAATGACGCGATCGCCAGTGCGGCAGAGCTGTTCAGCTAATGCGGAACCAATGCCACCACTAATGCCGCCGATAACCACAGTTTTTTGTTCGGATGTATTCATAGCTATACTATTCGTTATAAAGCTGAATACATTACTATGAATCTTTTTCAGAGACCGAAGACTGGAGACCGGAGACTGGAGATTAGAGACTGGAGACTGGAGACCGCTGACTGGAGACTGGAGACCGCTGACCGGAGACTGGAGATCAGAGGCTAGAGATCAGAGTAGCGACTGGCTTTATGCCAGGAGTCGTTCGGGGGCCTTGAACGTGGTGTCTGCGCTTGCGCGGGCCAATTTGCGTAGCTTCCTTGAATTCTGGCCGCCGCAAGCGACGACACCACTTGGTAACCTTGGTAATTGCAGCTGCTGATCAGCTTCTGTGCGTTTCTAGCTTGAAAGCCTGCAGCAGAGCCACACCTTTGGCTCCTTTCCTATTTTTCCTGTCATGTCTGAAATCGCCAAAGCTTACGAACCCAAAGAAGTCGAACAACGCTGGTATACCAACTGGCTCGAAGCGGGATGCTTTAAAGCGGTCGCTGATTCGGCGAAGGAGCCGTATGCGATCATGATTCCGCCGCCGAATGTCACTGGCATGCTGCACATGGGCCACGTGTTGGATAATACTTTGCAGGACATCTTCGTGCGCCGGGCGCGTCTCGAAGGCAAGGCAGTGCTCTGGCAACCAGGCACCGACCACGCGGGCATTGCCACTCAAACCAAGGTTGAGAAGCAGCTCCGCGCGGAGACTGGGCAAACGAAATACGACCTCGGCCGTGAGGGCTTCCTCGAGAAAGTCTGGGACTTCCGTGAAGAGTCGGGCGGCGTCATTTTAAACCAATTGCAAAAGCTTGGCGCGTCCTGCGACTGGGATCGCACCAGCTTCACTCTGGATGAGGACTACTCGAAGGCCGTGCTCACCGCATTCGTGTCTTTCTATAAGCGTGGTTACGTCTATCGTGGCAAGCGCATGGTCAACTGGTGCCCTGCCACGCACACCGCGATTTCCGACGAAGAGGTAAACATGAAGCCGCAGAGTGGCTTTTTCTATAAAATGCGCTACCAGCTGGTGCAGCCAGACGGCGAACGCACGCATCTCGAAATTTCCACCACACGTCCCGAAACCCTCATGGGCGATACTGCGGTCGCGGTGCATCCAGAGGATGAGCGTTACCAGCACTTGATCGGCAAGACGGTCTGGCGGCCGTTTCCGAAGGCAGAAATCCCGATCATTGGCGACGAATATGTCGACCGCGAGTTCGGCACCGGTTGTCTCAAAGTTACGCCTGCGCACGATAAGAATGACTTCGAGATCGGCCAGCGCCACGGCCTCGAAACGATCGAAGTGATCGACCACGAAGGTAAGCTCAATGCCCTGGCGGGCGCGGAATTCGACGGCATGGATCGCTTCAAGGCGCGTAAAGTGGCGACGCAAAAGCTCGATGACATGGGCCTACTGATCGAGCGTGAACCTTACGAAAACACCGTCGGCTTCTCAGAGCGTGGCGATGTGCCGATCGAGCCGCGTCTCTCAGAGCAATGGTTTCTCAAATACCCGAAGGTCGAAGAGGCCAAGCGTGCGGTCGAAAATGGCACGATCAAATTTCACCCGGATCGTTGGAAGAAGACTTACCTGCACTGGCTCAACGGCATTCAAGACTGGTGCATCAGCCGCCAACTCTGGTGGGGCCACCGCATTCCGGTCTGGTATAAGAAGGGGGCAGATCGCGCGGAGCTCGATTTTGACAATCCTGCGCATGTGCATGTGTCGGTCGAAGGCCCATCTGATCCTGAAAACTGGGAGCAAGAAGACGACGTGCTCGACACCTGGGCCTCGTCGTATCTGTGGCCGATGGCGAATCTCGGTTGGCCGAAGCCCACCGCAGAGCAACAGAAGGAGCTCGATTTCTGGTATCCGACATCCGTGCTGGTGACGGGCTTCGATATTATTTTCTTCTGGGTCGCCCGCATGATTATGGCGGGTATCGAGCTGTATGGCGACGATGCCAAGGACCTGACCGATGAAGAACTCGCGAAGCGTATCCCGTTTAAGAACGTGTTCATTCACGGTCTCATTCGCGATGAAAAGGGCCGCAAAATGTCGAAATCACTCGGCAATTCGCCTGATCCACTCGATTTGATCG